>Ga0214923_10007651_pt1 | contig 11725 bp, 9 predicted proteins | sample LL1510_MetaG_FD_177993 | JGI IMG/M metagenome (GOLD analysis project Ga0214923, IMG submission 177993) | Freshwater microbial communities from Lake Lanier, Atlanta, Georgia, United States - LL-1510 | ecosystem: Environmental > Aquatic > Freshwater > Lake | place: USA: Georgia | collected 2015-10-15 | reverse complement strand
CTGCCACGTTTATCTCATGATCTATTCCGCGTGTAATACGTGCATCCCGCGTATAATACCTTAGCGATACATTTTTCAAGTTTGTGGCCGGTACCCCAATAGCTGGCAGCTTGGGCGGGGCAGGTGCATTCCTTCAATTCGCTGGGCAGTGGGCATTCCCGCAGGGAGATGAGTCCCCATTCCTGAGGCTGCGTCTTGCTGCGGAACTTCTTGGCTCCCGTTCGGGAAGCCTCGTCGATGGCCTGCATCATCGGTGTCGTGTGAATCGTCTCGGTCATGTGTTTCTTGCGTTTTGAAGGAGCGGGAGTGCTCTCTTCGCAGGCCCGGGGAGAGCACGACTGCTCCGGCAAGAAACACGGGTCCGCCGTCCCGACGGACGGGGTCCCGGAGCATTGGCAGGCACGAGTGACAGGTCTCTGGCGCGAGGCCTGCGCGGAGGGAGCCTGGTAGGAGGGGAAAAGGCGGAGACCGAGAGACTCACGTCACCGACTGAATGTCAGTCGACGGGGCGAAACGTGGACGGACCAAATGCAGCAGGGCAGGGGAGGGGGATTGAGCGCGGGGAGTTCCACTTCCTGTTGGTGAAGCGATTGGAGGGTTTTCAATCTGAAGGCTCCTCCCGGCGCGTGTGCTTGGACCGGATGGTGGTGCCCTCGGTGAGGCGTCGAAGTAGAGGGCTGGTTCGGTGTCGAAAAGCATGGGTTCCTCAAACTGGGTGAAGGGTTGTTTTGGGGCACAATCCTTCAAAAGCCGTGGAAACCTTCGGAGCCGTCCGTGGGTGAAGCTGGTGCGTTTTTAGACACTCAGACTCACCGTTGGGGTGGGCTCGGAACCTTGGATGACCTGTTCAGCGAGACCCCAGAGGGCCTTGTTGAGGATCACCTTCGAATCAATGCCCCGGAGGGCACGCACGGTACGGAGTCGACCATTTCGGTCCCTCCGTCCGTCGGAAGCTCCACCGCGAATCAGGTGCTCCTGAACACGGTTGAGGATGGTCCAGAGGTCGGAAGACGAATCTTCCGCCCGCCGGGCCTGTAGGAGGGAGCCGGGGTCAACCGGAGCATCCTCCTCGAAACGGACCGCAAGTGCGGCCCGAGCAAAGGCGAGCTGCTCGCCCCAGCTCATCGAGCGCATCCGGAAGTCCTGGATGCGCCGACTGACCTGCGGCATGAACTCAATCACCCGCAGGCTGGCCCGGACGACCTCGACGGGGTCGAGGCCGGAGTGCCGGAACCGCAACGCCTCGAAGCCCGCCTCGGAAACCACCAGTCCGTTGGAACAGATCCGGCGGTAGATTCCGGCATGGAGCTGATAGGCGCAGCCCGCGTCGTGGGAATTGAGGAGCACCAGCTCCACGTTCCACTCGTCTAGGGTCTGCATCTGCTCCACCTGGCGGAACCGGAGGAGGTGCTTCTGGAAGCCCAGACGCTCGACCTTGCGGGGGCGCTGCTCTTCCACCTGCACCGGAGCCCAGTTGGCCTCGCGTAACCCCTCCACGATCTCCGAGGTGGGTACGAAGGTGTATCTGGGGCTCAGACCCGGCGCCGCTGCTCGGGCGAAAACGCTCGGAGCGGCCTGTTGCAGGGTCTCGGTGCTCAAGGCGCTGGCCTTGAAGTTGATGGTGCTCATTGGAACTCTCTCGCTGTCTGTGGCGGGCCGACGACCAGAGTTTCCTCTGTCCGTGCGCTGCATTGTTCTCCCCCCACCGGCGCTGAAGCCGCCGTTGTCTTCGGGAGGGGGAGTTTTCCGGGAGGAGCGGGCCAGATGGCCTGCATGAAACGACCCGGGAAAACCTGAAGGGAGCGAGAGAGCGGCTCGTTTGAGACCCCAACAGGAGTGATTCTACCCGGGTTCGGAAACGCTAAGCAAACGGGCCACCCTCAGGGGTGATTGGCCTCGGGGAGTGTTCCTCGGGAAAGGGAGGCCGTTTCTGGGCTAAGTCCCCAGATCATCAGGGCCGAAGGGAAGGGAGTTATGACGGACTCGGTGCTATCGGGGATTCTTGAAGGCCGACGCCTTAGCCAAGGCCATGAGAGCCGCGGATTCTTTCGGTGTTCGAGTTTGGTCGAGTAGGACGTCGAGGGCGGTTCGGAATTGATTCGGCGGAAGCGTTCCGAGTCGCTTGAGTTCGGTGCCCCAGCGATTGGCAACTTCCGCTTCCGTGGTAGGGATGTATTGAGCGATGGAATCGAGGTCTTGGAGAGGCCTAGCAAGGTCTGTCAGTGCCTCTCCGGCGGCTTCCAGAGCCTCCTCCCGCGAGTCCTCGTCGTCAGCCATGTCGTAGGCGTCGCAAGCGGCGTCGAGGGTGTCAGCGACTCCAGTCAGGTCATCCAGCGTTTCCTGAAAGTCCGCAAGGTCATCCACCGTTTTCCCTTTCGCTACCAGGGAGTCCGCATAGTCCAAGACTTTGGCGAGCAGGGTCTGCAGATTTGGAACGGTCTTGTCGCTGATGGGGGAGTTCCCCAGGCGAACTATCTCGGCAAGAATGGTCTGGGAAACGGTTGGCATGGTTGCGTCGTAACCTACCGCATTCTGAAGCTGGGCGGTAGAGGCCAAGACTGACTATCCACTGAGCAATCACAACTCCGCCGTGCCCTCGATAGTCGTTCCTGTTCGAGCGCTTACCGTTCAACTTTGGATGCGTTTTGTCTTTCGCTTCGATCGTCCGCGAATGGCTTTGCGGAGGGCTGCTTCAGAAATTGAGGGCCATGGAAGTTTTTCGAGTGAACGGTTCACAGCGTCCCGGTCGAAATGGCTTGGGTCATAGGTATAGCCGAGCCATTCGGTAAACTCTATGGCTCCCTTGCTTTCAGTCTTTTTCATGGCCTTCAGAAGGTCCCTATAGCCTTGGATTCCGCCACAATCTTCAGGAGGGCAGGCTCTAGCGCCGTCCACGCATGTCGCCAGTTCAGGCAGGGTTGTCGTCCCGGTTTGGATCAGGGAAAGCGTGTGCTGCCAATTGTCCCCAAAATCATACTCATAGTGGATAGAATGGCCCGGCTTGGTCAGGAGCTTGTCCAGGGTGCATTTCCTCTCATCGATGATCATCGGGTCGTAGAGGTCGAAGCTCGGGTCCGAGAAGGTTTTGTCCTTGAAGGTAAATTGGTGCAGGTGGCTGTTGGTCCACCCCATGCATACTTGGATGACGGCATGAATCCAGCCGAGGTGGGCATTGGCCGGAACCAAAAGGATTCTCCAAATCTGACCCTTGGAATGGTCCAAACTGACCTTGATGAATAACCCGGGAGATTGGGTTTGCTCCGCAGTGAAATCGTTTGGCTCAAAAATGTTCATCGGACCCCGGATTCAAGAGCCGGCGTCGTTTGATACACCGGTGCCGTGAACATGACGAAACCGTTTTTGTGGTCGCTCAACAAGGGTTCGTGGCTGGGTGATATCCGTCGAAACCGTAGTGGGGAACGTTTCTCCAATTGTTCAAAATTGTACGCCAAGGAGGACCCGGAATGTCGATTGGCACCGCGGCGAGCGGTCCGGGATTCCTGAGGATGACTCCCAACAGTGGGTGGTCTCCTAATATGGCGATGGTGCAGTGGTGGGTAAGATTCACCGGACTCAGCCTCGAGCTTACCTACATTACCAGAGCCTTTCCTAGGGCGTTTCGGGAGCTTTGAATCGACCTGTTGGAACTGGGCCATTTGGGTTGGATTTTTGGTAGAAACACGGAGCTGCACGAAACACCCCCTACATGCCTGCTTGAGGGCTTAACGTACAGTTTGAGCCATCAGAGATTTAATCCCAAAGCGGAATGGGAGGGGGCCTGTTGCGTTCCATCCCAGACGCCGAGTGCTTCAGAACGAAGATGGATGCCCAGCGATGTCGCGGGGCCCCCATCCAGTGTCTGTCCGGGCAGGGACTAGGGGGATGACGTTCTAGTTAGAACTCGTTTCTGAGGTCAGGCATCCAAGAGGCCTTCGAAGTAGTCGCGTGTAAGGCCCATGTGGTCAGTCCAGAGTTGTAGGAGGTCCCGCTCAGCTGGATGGATTTGCTTATCGGCCTTGGCAACGGCAATCCATGACCTCAACAGCCGCTTGGTGCCGGAGACATCGAAGTTGGCCTTGAGCTTTTCGAGTGCCGTAGTGAGGTCGCGACCGGCCCCGGTGTGGAAGGCTTCGCGGAGTAGGGGGCCATCCGGGATACCCGTATGTTCGGTGACCGACCGAAGGGATACCTCGACCTCGTTGGGATCGATATTGCCATCGACCTTTGCCAGATGAATGCAGGTGGTGAGGATGGCCAGAGCTCGTTCCTCGTGGGTGGCGGTAGCAGGGCTTCCCGGGCTTGGGGTGGCGAGGGACGGGTTATCAAACTCGTCTGCCGTGCGGATGGGAGTGGACCGCACCCGGTCGATGTGTTCTAGCCAAGTGGCGGTTTCAGCCGGAGTTGGATTGGGCGGGATGCGGGTGTGGAGCCAGTTCAGGTCCGCATTGAGGGAGTTTGCCAGGCGGGTGACGACCTCGTGGAGGATGAGGTTGGCAGTGGCGGGTTCCGGATGGTCCGCAGGCACGAAGCGAGCACCTTGGTCATCGAACTCCACCCTGACCATATTGGTGACCTCGATGAGCTGGGCGTCTGATGGAATCAATTGTTTCAGGAATTCGGTGAGGGTCTCAGCGACCGATACGAGTCGCTGTCGGATAGCGGGGTCGATTGTGTACGGAGTGTTGATCGGGAGCGGGTAGCAGTCGCTGGACTCGATCACGGCAGGGGCGCGGAGGTCATCGGGTTCACGGTCGGAGTCCTTGATTGCGGGCTCTTCGAGTTCAGCTGCGATTGGTCGGGCGACGGTGGGTTGGTAGCCGGCGGCGTAGTCGTAGAGTCGGGAGAGCTTGATGGGGTCGATGACATTGCAGCTGAGAGTGCCACCGGAGGCCGGGCCCCGGGTTCCACGGCCGATCATCTGCCAAAATCGGTTGGTCGATAGGGTCAGGCGCGCGATAAATACTGTCTGGACCTTGGGGTCGTCGAAACCCTCTGTGAGCATGTCTACGTTGACTAGAATGCAGGGTTGGTCGCGGCGCGCGCGGAAACTGCTTAGGATTTCGGGGACGGATAAGTTTGCTTGGTTGGGGAGGAGCGTGGACAGGTCGTCCACCTTGGAATGGACTGCGGCAACGCGGCCCTTGAGGGCGGTCTGGAGTCCAAGGAGTTCAACAAGGTGGTTGGCAGCCTCTATGGTGGGTACGAAGACGATGGTTTTGCCGAGCGTATCGAGGTGGCGAGCCAGCTTCTCGGCAAAGAACTTTAGGACCTTAGGATGCGTCATCACCCTCGAATTGAAGGTGGTGCAGTACTGGCTCCAAGCCGCCTTATCAGGGGTTTGAGGTGGTTGACGGATGTTTTTCTCGCGGACGACTGCTTTCAAAAGCTCCTCGGGTAGGTCAAAGCATCCGCTGCGGTCTAGGGCCGGATTGACGCGGCAGAGAATACCTTGGGCGAGGAGGTCTTGGACGGTTGTCTTGTGTAGGACTTGGACATTCCAATCGTTGGGTACGCAGGGGAAGTCGAGGCGCGGCGGGAATACGTATGTCTGGAGCAACGGCTGAGCTTCGATGCGAGTGGGCATCGGAGTGGCACTTAGGCCAATGACACGCCAACGATGGCGTTGTCCGGGTAGTTCCTGTAGGAACTTCTCGTGCAACTGGAACCAGAATTCCTGTAGGCGCTCGGCACCGAGTTGGTGGCATTCATCGTAGATCAGCGTCGTGGGTTGCGCGTTGAGGATACGGTGTCGCAGTGGATGCCGTTTTCGACGGAGATTTGTGGCGAAGTCCAACTCGGAGGTGAGTCGGTCACGAGTGACGAAAAGGATTTGGGTGTCCTCAAAAACTGCGTCTTCGAGGTCGCTATTGAGCCAAAGCGCGTTGGTTTTGTTCTGGAACAAGGGACCGTATTCCTTGAGCTTTTGCATCGTCTGTTGGATGAGCCCACGGCTGTACGTGGCCCAGATGAATCGATGCTTGGTATCGACGTTGAGGGTTCGCGCCATGTGTTCGATGCCGATGCGTGTTTTCCCGGACCCCGTGGGGAGAAACACGATTCCACTGACAGGCGGATTGGCGGTCATCGATTTGCCCTCGAGCTTTAACAAAGCTTCTGACTGGTGGGGATACCGTCGGGGTGGATGGTCGATGCCGTGCGTTGGGGCTATGGGGATGATTTGGTTGACCCAATTTGATTCGCCGGCTGGAGAAGGGCTGTTCATGGGAGGCAGCTAACAGATTCGTGGCTGGAGGTTGGCGGTTTCAACAATGAAGTAGGACTCCGTTTCGTTCGAGGTCGATGACTTGGTTTCTGCGTGTTTAACCATTGCACTTAGGGAATTGGTTTGGTTCAAACTCCCGGCGCTTTTACGGTCAACTCAGCGCCTTGAGGTCAGGGAAATATAGTTGATCTTATTGGTTAGTATTGGCATCCATGATCACCATGAAAAACCTCAGGCTTGGAAAATCTGCGGGTGAGGCAATGGTTGTTGGAGGTTTCGGTGTACGTTGGATTCCACCAGGAAAGTTCGCGATGGGCAGTCCAAAGGGAGAGCCCAATCTTGAGTTGTACGATATCGACTACGAGGTCCAACATACGGTGACCATTACCCGTGGTTTTTGGATGTCTGACCATCAGGTGACGCAGGGTGAGTATCAGGATATCATGGGCACCAATCCTTCCCACTTCAGCGGTTCAACCAGTTTACCAGTGGAGTCTGTGGGCTGGGACGAGGCCTCCGAATTTTGTGGGAAATTGACTGAAAAGCATCATGCCGAAGGGATAATTTCGGAGGGGTTGGGGTGGCGGTTGCCAACGGAAGCCGAGTGGGAGTATGCGGCGCGGGCTGGTACGAAGCGCGCTCGGTATGGAAAGTTGGAAAGTATTGCTTGGTACGAGGGGAATTCAGATGGCCACACTCATCCCGTGAAGCAAAAAGCCCCAAACGCATGGGGCTTGCACGATATGTTCGGCAACGTCGAGGAGTGGTGTTCAGACTTCTTGGGTAAGTTGTCCGCCAGAGCTGTTAAAGATCCAAAAGGCGCGAAGTATACCCCGGGTGACTTCCATGTCACTCGTGGTGGTAGCTGGGATTCGTCAGGTCAGCTAGCTCGTGCGGCGAGTCGATTTAGGCTCTGCCCGGGAGAGGGACGACCTTCTATCGGTTTCCGGCCAGTTTTTTGTACAATTGGGTGATTGTAGGTTCCGCTGCCCTTTATGACGTGGTCGATCTTCTCGGTCTTGAGCTCCAGGCCTTCGCCGACGTGCTATGAACGATGAAGCTGATATTCCGTCCATCGGGGACTGCCGTGATGGCATGGTCCTCGTGAGCATGGGCGATGACCAGCCTGACCAATGGGCTGGCTGGCTTGAGGAGCTAGTCGATGATTTCAACTTACTCAGAGATGCGGCAACGGCCCACGGGCTCTTGTGCCGCATTGACTCCCAGAGCCTGGAACTCGGGGATTGGAGTGGTTTCTGCGAGGAAGTTGGAGTCGACCTGAAGCGGGAGTTTTGGGAGGGTTCTTTGGTCAGTGGTCAATTCGTGATGGGTTGGGTAGAGAAACAGAAAATAGGCACTGCGAGAAGGCGCGGCGGCTCGTTGCTGAAGAAGCTTCACAGAAACCTGGTGCTTCAGTTGAAGGCTAAAAAGATTGAGGAGCTGAAGGGTATCAAGGACCTCGATGAACTCATTTCAAGGACCGACAACGATCGACAGGCTTTGCTTGAAGAGGTGGGGTCCCTGACGAGTTCTTTGGCTGCAGCCAAAGCCGAGTCATCCCAGTTCCAGGGGGCATTAACGACGGTGAAAGCAGATGTGGTTCGAGTTGATGGAATCAATCGATTTCTGTTGGGCATCATTCGTGGCGGCGATGGCATCTTCGTCCACGGTCCATTGCTTCGTTGGTCCGACGGAACAATTCTTGCACTCACGAAACGGGGCAGAGTTGCTCTCCCGAATCACTCACCCCATTGGTTGGTGCTTCAGGAGCTGCGTGGCCTTGGACATCCGGTTGTGGAGGTTTCGGAAGTGACGATTTTAGGCGGATGTCTAAGTGGCCCGGTTTACCTTCAAGGGTCAGGGGGGCTGTCGGGTTGGGATGACGCTTGGAATGACCACCGGAAGATGGACCGAAAGTTCGAAACAGCTGACCTTTCCAAAGCGCAGCTGCTGGTGCTGGTTAAGGAGTATCTGGGTCGTGCGGGTGTCTGATGCATGCGGGTATCTGACGACCGAGAGAAGGAACCAAATCTGAGCTGAGTAGGGAGGCGGAGTATGGCCGGGCAGTCGAGCTTTGGAGGGGCCCTGAAATTTTAAGCGCGGGTTTTCAGGGTGACCAACCTTCTGGGATGGCCGATTTCAGAAGGGGAGCCTTTTCTGCGCTGAGCCCCCAAACAATCAAAGCGGAAGGGAAGGGCAAGCGCCCTTTAAGAAAGAAAATGGAGGCCTTCCCAGCGATGTCATTATGCCACCACCCGGTGTCGGTCCGGGCAGGCACTAGGGCAATTACGGTCTTGGCGTTGCCCAACTCGAATTCGGTTCGAGCCTTGGCCGTCCAGAAACGGAGTTCTCGCCCGTAGGGTGGGTTGAGGAAAACGGTTCCAGACCACGGCAGAGACAGTCCGTCATCTTCGGCGGTGAAGTAGGCCCGAGCCTTCACACGGGCAATGCGGCGGTCCTTGCTTGATGAGCATGGGTCGAGGTCGAAGTGGTCGAAGACAGAGTAAAGCCGGTCGAGTATCCAAGTGGGTGTAGCCCAAGCTTCGTGTGCCGATGAGTTGCCGGCGTGCGTGTAGAAAGAGGGATTTTCACCGGCAGGGGACAGGACAGGTCCGGCGCCGAGCACGGTTAGAATGGCGTTGAGAGAGGAGAGTCGGCCGGAATTGCGGACTTCGAGCGCGATAACAGTGGGCTGGGTTATTCCAGCCATTGCAGCGAGTGACCGTTGCGACAGGTTCTGTCGCTTTCGGAGGATGGCTACTTGCCGACCGATGGAATTTCCTGCGGGGAGATTCCGACCGCGAAGGCTCCACCCGAGGGCATCGAGTGCCTTGGTCCAGGTGGCGAGGTTTCCGAGGCCGCGTTCGAGCTTTCGGATGGCGGGAAGTGAGATGCCCGCGGTGATGGCCACCGTGGCCTGGGTAAGACGGGTTCGCTTACGGAGTTTCCGGAATTCAACTCCAAGGCTGTTTTGGAACTGTTTTTTTATCACCAGAGGGCCGGTTACCCCTAAAATGAAACACTATGTTTATCGTTTCTGCACCTGAAATCTGGCCGCATGCCACTCGCCGGGCTAGGTGCGGCGAATTACCGAGGTTTAGGCGTCCTATGGCTGGTTAACTCTGAAATGTAGCGCCTTTGGGTGGTTGGCTTTGCGCGCACTGCCAAGCGCCATAGTTAAGCGCTTGCCGCAAGGCCCAACAATGTTGTGAAGGATGCAGGGGATTGGCCTTGCCTTGGATTGGGTGAGTTGGTTGATTGACGCCATGCCACGTCGCCTACCGATTTACCTCCTCCTCGATACGTCCGGCAGCATGAGCGGGACCCCGATCAACTCGGTCAACCAGGGGATCAAGACTTTGTCGGATGCCCTGATGACCGACCCGCGTGCAGCCGAGACAGCGTTCGTCTCTGTTATTACGTTCGATAGTAACGCGACGGTTGCCGTGCCCCTCACTAGTGCCGTCACTTTCACTGCGCCAACTTTGACAGCGCAGGCTGGTACTGAGCTAGGCAAAGGGCTTAAATTGCTTGAGGAGAGGATCAACAAGGAGTTAGTCACAAACTCGGATTCAGCACATAAGGGCGACTGGAAACCGCTGATCTTTATCATGACTGATGGCCAACCAACGGACGACAATTGGAGGGCTGCGGCTGACTCGCTGAAGAGTAAAAAGTATAATATTATTGGTTGTGCTGCTGGAGAACAGGCGGACGAGCAAGTTCTTAAAGAAATCACGGATACCGTTGTCAAGTTGAGTGATACCGACTCGAAGACAATGCAGGCATTCTTTAAATGGGTTACGGAGAGCGCCAAAACCATGTCCACATCTGTCGGTACAGGTGCCGCCCAGGCTGGGGTGACTTTGCCGCCTCCGAATCCGAATTCTGGAATTGTGCTGGTTCCGTGATAACAGGAAATTGTTAAAATTGCGCGGATGCGAAGCGTCGCGCGATATTTAACGTCGGGTTAAATAGTAATATAACTCAAGCAGTTGGTTACAGAAATATGCTGTGACAAACGACAATTTAAATAATGCTAATGACCTGAACCAGAGTGCTGATTCTATTGGACTCCAGCGCTTTCAGTCCACGTCAGCCGGAGAGGCGATGCATTCAGGGGAATTCGGGGCACCGAACGCATTGTCTAAAAGTTCATTTCCGGCTTTATCTGGTACGCCACTTCCCCAGGTGGGGAATGCCTTTTCGCTTGCCAACGCTGTTTCGGCTCCCGCAGCACAGCCGCGTTCACCCGTGGCGTGGTCTTGGCGTCCGCCGGATCCGAGCCTTGCAGCGCCGCGTGACGGTGCGTGGGTGGGGAATCCTGACGGCGTGAGCCAAGCTGAGGATTTGGGCCAGTTAGGTTATTTCGTTGCGGCGGCCGTCCGAGGGAGAGGGCACAAGCAGGACGCCGTTTTCTGTGATGATTCGTTTGATTTTCTTGAAGTGGCTGGTTGGCGAGTAGTGATTGTATCCGATGGAGCTGGTTCTGCGCCTTTCTCCCGTGTTGGGTCAGATTTGGCCTGCAAAAGCGCTCGCGCTAGTCTAGAGAGTGGTTTAGTTCTTGCCGACCTCTCTGCCCACCATTTGGACGAAGCTAATCTCGGTTTAATTCAACAGACACCAGAGCTTGACCCTTTTCTGGCGCGCGCGTGCGAGGCTATGGCCAAGGCATTCCTGGCCGCACACCAATCGATCCAATCATGGGTTTCGCAACAGAATGAAGCAGCACACGAAAAGAGTTCTGTCCGACTATGGGTAGATAATAAGTACAGAGGAACAGAAAAGGAACAAGCACGACTAGACCCGGAGAAAAGGGATTTGCCTCTTAGGGTACTCGAAAAAGACTGTCATTGTACTTTATTGATAGTGGCTTACAGTACTGTTCTTCTTAAAAAATCTGACGGGACGCAGCGAGAGATGGGTCTTAGTCTTTCAAGTGCAGTTGGTGACGGTATGACGGTGGTATTTCGGCGGACTAACGTGCCGAACAACGTCTTACCGTTGATGTCCCCAGACATTGGTGAATTTTCTGGCCAAACTCAGTTTATTGACGGTTTCACGACCTCATCAGAGTCATTTAAGGCACGACGAAGGCTCCTTTTCGTGGGTGCCCATTCCGACATCATTGCTGTCGCCGCAATGACTGACGGCGTTGCTGATGACTATTACGGGGGCAAAAAAGGAATGGAACGTCTTTACTGCGACCTAATTCTTAACGGAGTCTTGCCTTCGAGGCTAGGGGTTGACGGGCTAGAGCAAGGAAAGGAATGCAAGAATAGTCCAAGCGGCTCAGTTTTGGAAATTTTAGTGGAACCTAGGGGAGAGGGGGACGGCCCTCGAACTCAGCCTGTCAAGTACGCTGACCGGTACTTGGCCGGCCTGGGATTAACCGAGACCTCCCTTCTATCTGATCCTCTCCTTCTGCATGGCCTTGCAACAGGTGACCCTAACACTATGCCCGAGAATGCGACTCCAAAAGCAGAGGCAGAGCGCCTTAGG
>Ga0214923_10007650_pt1 | contig 11726 bp, 6 predicted proteins | sample LL1510_MetaG_FD_177993 | JGI IMG/M metagenome (GOLD analysis project Ga0214923, IMG submission 177993) | Freshwater microbial communities from Lake Lanier, Atlanta, Georgia, United States - LL-1510 | ecosystem: Environmental > Aquatic > Freshwater > Lake | place: USA: Georgia | collected 2015-10-15 | reverse complement strand
CAAAACACAAAATGACTTCAAATGACTTTGAAATGACTTCGAATGACTTTGAAATGACTTCGAATGACTTTGAAATGACTTCGAATGACTTTCTACAAAAGCAAAATATTTGCGAATATTGTAAAAAAATATTTACAAGAAAAAATAACTTAAATTATCATATTAAAAATATTTGTAAGTTAAAAGATAAAATAGAAGAAAAAAATAATCAAATAATTATTAAAGAAACATTACTTAGTTTAGAAAATAAAATTAATAAACTAGAAAAAAAATCAAATAATAAACCAATTACTAATATAAAAGTACATGGTAATATAATTGGTAATAACCATGATTCAGGTCCAAAACAAATTATTTATAAAACTGGTACTGAAAATATAGATCAAATTAGTTATGATGAAGTTAGTACTATTTTTGATAATGAAATATCTAGTGTTATTAAATTAATTGAATTAGTTAATTTCAATGAAACAAAACCAGAAAATCACTCTTTTTGTTCAACGGCATTAGAAAGTCCATATTTATCTTTCTATAATACTGATACTAATAAGATTAATAAAGAAAGAAAAAGATATTTTTATGAAGATATAATTTGTAAAAGTATTCAAAATCATGAAATATTATATAGTAAATTCAAAAATAAGTTTAATTCAATTAAAAGAAAACAAATAGAAGATAATATTACAAATCTTAAGAAGATTAAAGAAAATAGTTTTAGTAGTAAAATTATTAATGAAATGATTCGTAATCTTAATTTATTGTCTTATAATAAACGTGATTTAATACAAGATACGTGGTCAGGTAAAAAATATGATAATGATAGTGATGAAGAATTTATGGCAATGTTATTAGATGATCCAAAAACACAAGAAATAATAAAAGCAAATAAAAAACAAGAAATTTGTAATACTAGTGATAGTGATTCAGATGAAGAATTACCAGTATTATTTCCATTAAAACAAAATATTAAATAATTTATTTATTAGTTGATCCAAATCCACCATCATTTCGTGTTGTTTCACTAAGATTTTCAACAATATTAACTTTAATTGGTTTGAGATCAGGAGCTGTAATTTGAAAATATGATCCAATTGGAAAATCAACAGGCATTTCAGAATAAAAGTTTCTAACTTTAGCTTTTATAGTACCACGATAACCAGCATCAATAATTCCAACTGAATTTGCTAATTGGAATGATGTATTTGCCAATGATGAACGTGGAACTAAATAATATGATACAAAAATATTTTCTTTAATATCAATCATTTCACATTGAATACCAAAATCTAAAGTTCCAATCTCAAATGGATTTACTGTTATAGCATCATTAAAAATAAGATCAATTCCACTATCACCATTATGATGTGTTGTAAAATTTTCATAAAATTCTTTTACATTTGGATTTTTAGATACGATCTTAATATTTAATTGATATTTAGGTTTCTCAAATATAGTTTCAGTTGACATTATATTTTATTAAATAATAAAATATCAATTTAATAAAATATCAATTTTTTTCAAGTTAGATAACTAAATGAGTTTATATCTAAAAATAAACTATTATTATATATAATGAAAATAGCTATTTTTAATTCTGCAGGTGAGTATACACTAGATACACCATATGAAAAACCATTAGGTGGTACAGAAAGTGCAATTTGTTATTTTTTAGAAGAAATGGCAATTAGAGGTCATGAAAGTTATTTATTTAATAAATCAAATGAAAAAATTATTAGAAATGTTAAACATATAAATATAAATAATTGGTATCATTATATTAAATCAAATAATATTATATTTGATATAATTATTATAAGTTGTCTTCCAAATGAATTATTACAAATTAAATTATTATTAAATGAAGAAAAAACTATATTTGGTCTTTGGACTGGGCATGATATAGATCAAGAAGCTTCAATAATGTTAGAACATAGAAATTTAGTTGATTTTGTTGATTTATTTATTTTTGTAAGTGATTGGCAACGAATTAGATATATAGATAAGTTTGATATTCCATATAATAAAACTCTTATTTTAAGAAATGGTATTGGTAAACCATTTGAAAAATATTTAAATTTACCAACTAATAAAATAGTAAATTCAATGACATATTGTTCTATTCCATGGAGAGGTTTAGAATTATTAATACCAATATTTAAAAAAGTGAAAGAACATAAAGTAGATGCATCACTTAAAATATTTTCAGGTATGAATATTTATAATCAACAAGAAAATCCAGGATTATTTGATGAATTTAAAAAAATAGATTCAGTAGAATGTTCATATGGAATTTCTCAAACTCAATTAGCAGATGAATTATATAATATTGACTATTTATCATATCCTAATATTTTTCCAGAAACAAGTTGTATTACTGTTCTTCAAGCAATGGCATGTGGATGTTTAATAGTAACTTCAAATTTAGGAGCTTTAAAAGAAACAATGGGTGAATTAAATGATTATGTTGATATAAATATGAAACACTTTAACATGAATCATTATTTAACTGAATTTACTATAAAACAATTAAAATTAATGAAGTTATCACATGATGAAAAAGAAAAGTTACGAGAAAAAAATAGAAACCATATAAGAAATAATTATTTGTATAGTATAATTTGTGCTAAATTTGAAAAAGATATGGAATTCATATTTATAAACTATACAAATTTTATGTTAAAAATAGGGCAAAACTTAAATCAATTTATAAAGTATTTTAGTGATAATGATTTTATTAATGCTGAAAAATTAGCTTTAAATTTAACATATTTTAATAATCTTAATAATTATTATATAATTAAATTAAATCAAGGTGTTTGCTATCACAAGTTAGGTAATAATAATAAGGCAATAAAATATTTTAAAATAGCAAAATCAATAAAAAATAATTTTGAAATTAATAAAAATATTGCACTAGTACATTTAATAAATAATAATATATTAAAATTTATAAAATATGCAAGAGAAGCAATTAATTTTGAGTTTGATCCATATTTTGCTAATATTATTGCTGAAAAATATGATACTCTAAATATGTCTCATGAATCCATGGGTTTATATAAAGCAATTATTGATATTGAACCAGATAATATTAATTGTTTAAATAATTTAGGAAATATTTATTTAACATGTATTTCAGATATTGATAATTTTGATATAATGATAGATGAAACTTATGGAAAAGCATTAAAATATGCAATTGCTAAAAATGAAAATCGTAAGAAAGAATTAATATTATCAAATATAATTTTTAATAATTTATATAATTGGGAACTTACTAATGAAGATATTTTATCAAGATCTAGAGTATGGTATAATTATTTTCCAAAAGAAGATAATTTAGTTAAAATAGCTAATCAATTATCTAGAAATAAAATTAATCATCAAAAAATAAGAGTTGGTTATATTTCAACTGATTTTATAACACATCCAGTTGGATATATGTTTGATAGTATTTTAAGAAATCATAATACAAATAAATTTGAAATATTCTGTTATGATAATTCTAATCAAGAAAAAGTAGTAAATGATTTAATTGCTAATAAACTTAGAAAATATAATAATGCAAAGTGGAAAATTATAGAAAATAAATCAGATGAAGAAATATTAAATATGATAATTTCTGATGATTTAGATATTTTAGTTGATATGATGGGGCATACAAGAAATACCAGAATGAATATACTTCAATATAAACCTGCTAGAATTTTAATATCTTATTTTGCATATCCATCAACTAATGGATTAGATGAGATTGATTATAAATTTACTGATAAATATGCGACACCTCCAGAAACTCAAAAATATTATGTAGAAAAATTATATTATTTACCAAATGGTTTTCAATGTTATACACCCCCAATAGATATTAATTCAGTTAAAGATTATACAAGAGAAAAATATAAAATTCATCTATGTTGTTTTAATAATCCAATTAAACTATCAAAACCAACAATTGAAACATTTGCTAAAATTTTAAAAAAAATACCAGAAGCAAAGTTATTTTTAAGATATTATTTTTATAATTCTAGTTATTTAAAACAAAGAATCTTAAAACAATTTATTAATTTAGGAATTGAAAAAGAAAGAATTGATATTGGTAATTTAGAATTATTTCATGTTCTTGAATTTTATAATAAAATGGATATTATTTTGGATCCATTTCCTTATAATGGTGGTACAATTAGTAGTGAAGCACTTTATATGAATACACCAATGATTACTTTAGCAGGTTCTAGTTATGTTAGTAGAGTAGGTGTATCTTTATTATCAAATATTGGTTTAGAAAAATATATTGCTAATTCTAAAGAAGAGTATGTTCAAAAAGTTATTGATTTAGTTAATAATCCAATTGAATTAAAACAATTACATGATACATTAAGATTAAGAATGTTAAATTCAGATTTAGCTAATTCTGTTAGTTTTACTAGTAATATAGAAATAGCTTATGAAGATATGGTTGAAAAATTTAATTTAACCAGTATGGAGCATTCTTTTGTAAATCATCAAATATAATACTACGCATCATTTCTATCATTTTTTTTTGAATCATTTCTATAATTAATTCATTTTTATTAATTTTGATTGTATTCCAGTCTTGCCATTGTGGATTAGATACTGTTTGTAATATTTCTAAAATAGTTTTTATAGGATATGGATGTAATATTAAAAATATTAAGATTTCTTTTTGAGTTAAGTGTATATGCATTTGTAATTGTGAATTTATTATTTGTTCAGTGTGGTTTGTTTGTAATTCTTTAATAAAATCATAAAATTCCCTATTTATTCTAGGTGAATTAAAAATATTATCACAAAACTGTTTATAACTCATTTGATATATTCTGAATATATAAATAACTAATAAACTATTTAAATTTTCAATTTTTAATTATGTAAAATACTTGATATATATTTATATATTGATTTATAAAAAAGTCTTAATAATGGAGTTTGTTCTGAATCCCAAATTAATATATTTGAATTCCAATTATTAATTATATCTTTTTTAAATCTTTGTAAAATCCATGAATTATAATAATTTATATAAGCAGTTGTATCATTATAATCAGTAACTTTTTTAATATCTGGTGATAAAATTGGATTAATTAATAGTGGACATGCTGGTATTAACCATTCTGGAGATATTTGACTTAAAATAGATACATTTAGTGTATTAATAAAATCAGGACTTTGTTTTTCTATTAATGTATTTTGTTCTTCAGCATATATTAAATAATGAGTAAATTCATTTGAAAGCGTTGTCATTGTTTCATTAAATGAATCTGACTTAGATTTTGCTTGATAAGGTTTTGCAAATGTAACTGTTGGAAAGTTAAAATTCATAACTGTCCCAAAAATTCCTTTATTATTTTTAGAATAGGTAAATTGTGTTGGGTTGCCATATATAAAAGATCTAATAATTTTTTCATCTATTGTATATGTAGTTAATTGTTTATTAAAATTAGAACTTAATTTTGATGACCATTCAAATATTTTTATATTTTCAGGATTAAGTTGTTTTAATTGATATTCTCCATATTTAACAATAAAATTAATTATTAGATTTTCATTTAATAAATTTTTTATACACCAACTTATAATTTTTTCTTTATTTTTTTCAATATCTGAAAATATTAAAGTTAATGTAGATTTATCTGATAAAATTACTTTTTTATAATCAGTAGCTAATTTACCCTCATTCTTAAGTGTTGATAGTTTATTCCATAATATACCATCAAAATTTAAAGGTGGTGTATTATCTTTTTGTTTTAATTTTTTAAATTTATCAAGTATAGTTTGACAATAACTATTTAAGATAATTTGAACATAATTAGTATTAATATTAAATGCTAATAAATCACCAAATATTGATTTAATTTTTTGAACTAAATTATAAATAAAAATTAAGTCTGATTTAATTTTTGAATCAAACCAAGTTTGTTTAAATGTTAACCAATTAGTATTTTTATTTGGTAAATTTAGTAATGAATTACTAATTGTATTTAAAAATAAGGTTACTTCTATAACTTCTTTTAAACAATTCATTGCAGAAGCAGCTATAAAAGTAATTGCATTATATATATCTACTTCTAATTTACTTGTTACTTTTTCTACTTGTGTAGCTAATTCAGATTTTACCCAATTTCTATTTCTACTATTAATATCGGTATTATATGCATATAATAATTTTCCATTAGTATCAATTAATAAATTATTATTAAATAATGTTGATATAATAAATGAATATTGTGATAATGGTATTCTATTACTTCTATTATTTTCATATTTAATTATTTCATTCGTAATATTTCTTTTGATATCATTTTCAAATGGATGTATTAGATAAAATTGACCTGATTCATCTAAAATATTATAAATTAATTGTCCTGAATCAAAAATAAACATACTATGTTCAAAATATTTATATATTAAATTAAATTCTAGTGTTGTATTATTTAAATAATTATTATATGCATTTATAATAAATGGATTATTTTGAGATAATTGTTTATAAATAAAAGGCACCTTATAATTTTCTAAATATATATCTAATAATCCTGATTCTATAACATAAAAATTATTTAAATTTAATTTATTTAACATTAAAAAATTTGGATTAATAATAGGTGATACTAATAATTTGGCATAATTATTTAAATCTTTTATATTAATATCATTAATTGATTTTTCACCTAATAAACCTAACATTGTTAAAGCTATATCTTCTTGAGTAATTTTATATTTAGGACGAACAAATTTTCTAGCATCTCTTTTATACATATAATATACTGTACCATCTCCAATTCTACCAACGCGACCTTTTCTTTGTAATCGACTTGCTTCTGATATTTTTTGAACTTCTAAAATAGTAGTATTAATATTTGGTTGGAATCTATTTACTTTGGCATAACCATTATCTATTACATATGCTAATCTAGGAATAGTAATAGATGCTTCTGCAACATTTGTTGCTATAATAATAGCACGCTTATATAAACCTTGTGGAACTGAAGGATCTTCAATATATGTTGACCCCCATTCTTTATGAATATTTTCTCTTTTATTTTTAATTTGGTCAATCTTAATATTAATTTTAGAAATCATACTCTTATATGTTTCATTTAATTCAGAGAAAAATGGAAGAGCAATATTTCCAGTTGGTAATACTTGATTAAGATATTCAACAGCTTTTAAAATTTCTTGTGTACCAGTTGCAAAAAACAAAATTTCTCCTGATGATGTTTTTGCACATATTTCCTCTATTTTTTTATATCCTAATTCTTGAGCAGCAATTGATACTTTTTTTTCATTTATCATCATAGACAAAGAACCTAGCTTATCAACAACTGATGGTTCAGAATCTAAATAAATTTCTTCTACTCTATATTGTGTAGTTTCTCCTGGTGGTGATATATGATATCTTCTATCCATAAAAATAGGATTAGGTAAAAAGTATTGAATTTCAGGAATTATAGGATGTATTGGAAAATGTGTTTTAATTGGAAACATTAAATTATCATTAATTGATCTAAAATATCTCCTATAAATTGGTTCATCATCATCCATAGTTGCTGATACAACTATTAATTTAACTTTATTATTTAAATAACATGCTTGTTTACTTAAAGCTATAATAATATCCATATTAATACCATGTTCATGTGCTTCATCTACAATAACTATATCCCAAATATTTTTATTTATAAATTTATTAGAAAATTTTTGAAGTAATGTTGGATTAGATTTAAGTTCTTCTACTAAAGTACCATCTGTAACAATTCTTAAAAAACTATGTAATTTTTTATTATTTATATGAGAATCATTTTGATGTTTAAATTGAACCCAATAATTATCAGTTTTAATTTTAAATGATGATGTATTACATGTTTGTTCAATTGGTAAACCTAATTCTTCAGCAATACGAGTAGCATTTCCAACAGTAGGTGTAATACGTGGTTGTGTACATACAACTTTACCATTTGATTTATAATCAATAACTTTTAAAGCATATAATAATAATTTAGGAACTTGTGTAGATTTACCTTGACCAGTTGCTCCAGTCACATATAAAATTTGATGATAAATATAATGTTGAAAGAAACTGATTTGACTTATCCAATCCATTGCATAAAAAACAGGCCATTCATGATCTTTAGAAATTATATCAAAATAAGTCATTTCATCATATTTATCAATAGGATTAATAACTTTTTCTTTATCTAATCTCATTTTTCCAAGATTTTTAAATTTATCATTTGTTAAATAATAATATGATTCATCCCAATCTTTTTTATTATTTTCAAATGTTTTTTTAATAATATCTTTTCTTTTAGATTTCATTTGTCCTGTATTTGTCGGTAATGATAATTTATCAGTAATTGCTCTATTTAAAACAAATTTATTTAATAAACCATTTGTAACCAATTCTTCAAATACTAAATTAACAATAATTAATTTAAATGCTGCTAAAATTTCATTTATTTTAGTTTTATAATCATATTGTATTGATAACATTTGTCTTCGTAAGTTACCCTTTAGATTAAGCCATTCATTTTTTGTATCAAGATTAAATATTCTTAAAAAAAATAAAAATTGTTGAAAATCAAATACAGATACAAAATTTGGTTCAGATAGTTTCCAATTTATTGAATCAATATGACTAAGAGATTTAGCAATATTATAAATATTTTTAAGATTAATTTTTAGATTAGCTTGTTGAAATTCACCTGATTTAAATGTTGGATTAAATGGTTCATAATAATATTTAGAAGTAACTTTTTTTTGTTTAGTTATATCATCTTGTATAATTAAATATTTATAATAAGATGTAATTGATAATTGTTCAATTGTATATTTTATATAATTCCATAATTCTTTACAATATTTAGAATATATTATTTTTAAACATTCAATTATTTCTTCATTTGTAATATTATTAATTTTTCTAAAATCATCTTTATTAAAATCATTTTCTAATTGATCTTGTTCTGAATCATTTAATTTAAATTTATTTAATATATCTTCAATAATTATTTTATTAAGATAATTAGATATTAAATATACTGTAGTATATCTTAATATTTCAATATCAACATCAAATAATCCAGTAATAGTATTATTTGATTCTAAATCAGTAATTACTAAATTAAGTTTATTTTTAAAAAGAAATTGTTCAGATGGTTCTAAATCATCCCAATCTTCATATTTAGAATTAATAATATTATCTATAGAAATCATTTTATTTAATCCTTGAATTAGATAAATTTGATTATCTTGAGATATTTCATAAGGAAAAAATAACCATTTAATTGGTATTGCTTCTTCATATAATTTAATTCTAATTACATTATAAATATCACCAAACCATAATCCAGAATATTCTGTCATATTTTCTATTAAAAAATTATCAAAATTAGTTAAAATATTTGTTTGAAATTCATTAAATCTTAATTTAGTAGCTATAAATAATTTAGATTCTGTATAATTTAAAAGATTTAGCGGTACAATATTTACCCAGTTAATATAACATTTTCCATTAATAATATTTAATGTTTGTAATAATCCAATTAAATTATGATGAATTAATTTATAAATTAATTTTTCTCCATTTGGATATAAATCTAATAAATTGTTAGTATTTGCAGGTATTTTTGGAGGTATTAATCCAATACCCATATTACCATATTCAAAATGAGTCCCTAAAATTTCTTCTCTAACTAAAGTATTTATATTAGTAGGTATTGTTTGAGATTTATGTGAAAATAACATCTGATTTAAATCAGTTATTTTTTTTAATAAATAACTATTTGCTTTATCATCAATAAATGGTAATAATAATAAAATAGCACCTTTTAAATCTCGATAATTGTTTTGTCTCCATTGATAATAATATGGTTCAGTTTTTTCAAATGAATATTTAAAAGATATTATATCAACAATAAATCCTGTTAAAATATTTAATACTTTTTTATCATCTGGATTTAATATTGGAAAGAATTCATTAATAACCATATTAATTTCTATTTGAAATTTGGTATCAACAAATTTATTAGATTTTTTTTGAATATTATCTAATAATGTTTTAAAATTATTTAAAATTGACATTATTACATAATATGATAAAATATTTAAGTTATCTTAAACTAATTTAATTTATAGGTTGAAAAGTCCAACCATTATTAGAATCAAATATTAAACATAATTTACCTTTTTCATAATTATTATTTGTTTTATTTACTAGTCTTAAACCTGCATTACATAATGTTTGATGTGTAACTAATACTATGTTATAATTAGAATTTATATTATCTTCTATCACTTTTCTTAAAACTCGTTTCATTCTATTTTGTGCATCTATCTCTTTTTCTGGATAAATAATTTTAGTAGGTTCTATTACAGTTTTATATTCTGGATTATAATTAAAAGATTCAGCTAAATATTCAGGTAAGCTTATTCCAACTGCTTTTTTTGCTATAATATCTGGATGATGTATTTCACTTAATCCATATTCAATATTAATTTTAATATTATGTTCTTTAGCATATGGATATATTGTTTGTAATGTTCTAATAAATGGTGAACAATAAATTTTATCAACTTTTTCTTTTTTTAAATAGTCAATTAATTTAATTGAGTTTTCTAATCCTTTTTTTATTAATGGAGAAAAAAAAGAACAATCTTGAGTCCTAAGTTCATGTCTTAATATATAAATTTTCATATTATAATATAGTATATAATTTATTTTTATTTTTATATTTATTTTTTATCAGTGTAATGAAAAAAAATATAGTTTTTTTAACTAGACGAAATCATTAAATTACTAAATAAAAGCATTAAACTTCCTATAACAATTAATAATATAGCAAATGAAAATTGTCTATCAGGAGTTGATAAAATATATGCAAATGGATTTTTTTTATCAATTAATATTTCTAAAGTTTTATAAAACATTTCTCTAATATTTATTATGATATCTTGAACTGGTTTTTGATGTGGTAATATAATATCTGAAATTTCATCATAATAATTCATATCATCTGAATTATTAATTTGTAAATCCTTTTCCTCAAATTGGCTATTAAATTTTTTTTGATCAAATTGTGTATCAATATTTCTATCTGATTTATTAGTTGTTTGATAATTTGTAACTTTATTAAAAGTTGACATTTTTATATAAAGTTAGAAAATTTTGTTAATATTAAAAAAATTGAAATAAAAAATATATAATAAAATTAAAAATAAACTAATATACAGTATCCCTAAATGGCACTTCTACCTAGTAGAAAAATACAAGAAAAAATAAATCATGTGGTATTAAATATTCTTCGACATGGACATAAAGAAGTATTCCTAGATAACCTACCCATAACTAATGAAGGTTATTTTAGACTATCTGATTTATATCATTTAATTGAAACATATGATAATATAACATTTCTAAAATTTAAATTTGAAAAATATTTTAACAAAAATACTATTTTACTGATTATTAAAGAATGTAAAAAACAAAGATTTAGTTATAAAGAAGAAGAATCAGATCTTTTAATTAGAGCAAATCAAGGACATTCTTTAGCTGTTGGAAGCCGAATTGATTTTAGTAAAGTATTAATTCCAATTGATACTCCAATTCCAGGTGCATTTCATGGTTCATATAAAAAAAATTTAGAATCATTTAAAAAGGAGGGTGTAAAAAGAATGAATAGATTTCATATCCATATTGCAAAAAG
>Ga0214923_10007649_pt1 | contig 11729 bp, 24 predicted proteins | sample LL1510_MetaG_FD_177993 | JGI IMG/M metagenome (GOLD analysis project Ga0214923, IMG submission 177993) | Freshwater microbial communities from Lake Lanier, Atlanta, Georgia, United States - LL-1510 | ecosystem: Environmental > Aquatic > Freshwater > Lake | place: USA: Georgia | collected... | reverse complement strand
ATTAGTCTTGAACTCATATCACGACAATATTACGATCTCCAAAAATAAGCATTTTGAATTCGAGTAGCGTGTACTTGTGCTGCTCGGTCTCGGAATTATACCGTATAACGTGCCCGGCGCCCTCCTGTTCCCATGAGCACATAGGCAATGCCTCAATGATGGTAAATATAGTATTCACGGAAACAGTAGAAAAGCGTATCCCTCGCTCCTTTATGTTGCAGTCATGGCATAGCTGCCTGTTGTTGTAATTGATGGATACAACAAAGAAGGGAAATACACCTAATCCCCTGGTCTCGGTGATGCCTGCCCTTGGGTTGTCTGTCGGTGCGTTCATCGGTTTTGGTTTTCTGGTTTCATACAATACTGGCAATACTGCGATAATAGTATTTCCCATGCCTTCATTAGTTTCCCGCACTTCTTGCAAGTGTCGGGAGTAACCACTAGCTTTTTCTTTTTAGGGTACCACATAGTTAAATGTTTGTTTTAGGACTTAAAATTGCATTGCTCACTTCTGCTTCAAAATCTGTGAAGTAAATAGTAAAGGCTATTCGCCATAGGCAAATACGCCAGTATCTTTTACATCTCCTAGCGTATAATCCCCCATTATTTCCTATGCAAAGCATAAGAGTTAATCCTTTAGTTGGTAGCATTGGTTAAATGTTTTTGTAGTTAACAAATGTGTATTTCGGCGCCTGCTTTACATACATAGCCACCTTGTACAATTCTGGCTTTTTGCGCTTGATGCGCTCAAAGCTTTCCCCTGTCTTGCCTAGGATAATAAAATTCGCATTATCCAACAAAAAGGGCGGTATAGTATTGACAGTATGAAACACTAACACTATATTCCTGCCCCCCTTGTCTAAGGGGTGGCGGCGCTTAGTGATTAGCTCCTTCATTTTCTTACCTGTGGCGCCCTCTAAAAAACTAGTGGCCTCCTCGAATACGCATATAGTGCCGCCATGCTTAGTATTGCATAGCTCAATAAACTTTTCATAGTCGCTATTATAGTAGCGGCTGCGAGCTAGGTTTACATCCCATTCTAAATGGTCATACTCTCCTGTAGGGTCGTAGACTATACAGGGCCTACCCTCGGTTATTTTCTTAACCTTTGTCGTCTTGCCATTGCCTGCGCTGGCTACGATTAAAATTACCTGTGTATCTGCCATGGCTTACGATTTTCTAGGGCGTCCTCGCTTGCCTGTGCTGCTGCTACTGCTACCGCTGGCCCCCTCGTTGGTGTCGTTTAGATTAGTGCTTTTCTTTTCCGGCTTTTCATTGGCCACTATCGGCAATACTTTACCGCCATACACGAAGGCAACCGTTAGTAATAGCTGCTCCAATGGGGATAGCCGTACATTGACAGTCTTTAAATACTGCTCGAGGGCTGGCGTCATAATAGCTTTATCCCCGGCCGTAAGTTTAAAAACCTTATTGGTTACCTGCTTATACCCTAGGGCGTGCAGTCCTATTACCATCAGCGGCGGCATAACGCTATCCATCGCGCCAATGACTAACTCTGCTGGAAGAGCGCCCAAATTCATTTCTACAGTGCCATCACCAGGCGCTGCGCTGCCGTTGTTGTGCCCTGCCTCTGTCGCTGGTGGTACGTCGTTGGGTATGCTACCCACATCGTCCATGTTGGGGGCGGTGCCTCCAAAAATATCACTGTCGTTGACTGTCTCAATGTCAATGGTAGGGCTGGCCTCTACCTGTTCCCAGTTAATGGTTTTCATTTTATTGCTTTGGTTTTAAAAATTCCGGTTGTGGGTGGTTCGTGTATTTTTGAACAATCACTTTCCCGTTACTGTCAAAAGAAAAATACACCCCTTTACAATTCTGCTCTTTCAAATAAACTTTGAGAAGGTTCGTTAATATCAATTCGTTCATGCAAAAAAAGTTCTTCATCGGTTACAAAATATTCCGAAATATCGGCGCTCTCCTGTTTCTGCATCTGCAATTTTTCAGGTGCCTTCTGGTGTTGGATTTTGATTTTATTGGCCTTTATATAGCTCACAAGCAAATTATACCAATAATCAAAACCCATCTTTTCTGCCCTCAAATGGGCGTGAAAAAATTCTGTCTGAATATCGACAATAGAAACGTGCGTTAACTCAAAATCGCAAATTAAACCGTCAATATTTATTTCTAAATGTCCGTTGCAGTGCCCTACAACGGGAAAGGTAAGGCCATTGTAAATGGCGTTCTCTTCCTTGGCAAAAGTATTAATTACTGCTCTCATGGTATGTACTTGAGGTGCTTTAAAATAAATTCGTGAATGGCATTATTTTTCCGTGGTAGTGATAGGGTTTTTTCCTTGCCTTCTTTGAAGTAGGAAAGGGATTTTATAAAGTCGGTTTCTCGGTAAGTAAAATCGGTGCATTCATCGAAGGAATATTTGTACCCCTTACTCTCCAAATACCGTATTATCTGCTCTTTATGGTCGCCTGTAAAAAATACCCCATCAACCCAATAAAACAAAAAATCAGGCCCTAACATGTTTTGAATATCCTGCATTAACTGCTGAATCTCAAGGCAACAATAAAAAAACCATCCTTCCGTATCCTTGCGCTCAATATGATGAGATATCTCGTTATTATTGGCGTCCATCTGGTACACTTCTTTCCGGGATGCTAACATTCCCAAACTTACTAACCTGTCCTTTTTAGGTATGGTGCATAAAAATCGAAAGGTATCTTCATGCAATAGCCCGGTATTATTGAGGGCTGTCGCATAGGCGCTCTTAATGTCGATATTGTAAATGGTGCGGCCACTATTCCGGCGTAATATTTCCTCGTAGGCGAAATTAAAATACTTAATCTGCTCCCTGTCTACTGCTGGGGTTGGTTGCCCGGACTTTTTTAAATCTCGTTTTACCATCGCGCCACATGTAAACGCTTTTTTGCTGACTTCTGACTGAATGAAATACACCCACATAGCCGAATTTTTTATTTCGAGCGTGTAATTGCTTTCAATAATAACATAAGGGAGGCGCATGGTTTCGGCTAGTTTTAAGTAATATTTGTGGTTCTTTCCATCCATCAGGAAAGTTTGTTTTTTCATTTTTTCTTCCCTTGTTTCTCGCTACCCTGCAAAAAATAAATGTCGGCAAAGGCCTCATTAAATTCGTTTAGGTCGTCGAAGGCCTCCACATCTTCCGGGAGGTAGATAAACATTTCCCCTTTAGAAAAGGTTATTTTAATGCGCTGGATAAATGGGTCTAAATGGTTGGTAATTTCCCGGCTCTTAGCCCTTAATAATCGTCTTGCCTGCGTTTTGGTAACGGCGCTGCCGTTTACGGTTATCTGGTCGCCGGGAAAGTCCTTAATTACCAATAGTGCCCTATCAAGCTCGAACCACATAGGCATTTTTGCCCCCGCCATAATATCCTTTAGAGATGCCTCAAGGCCCGGGAGTTTGTCAAAAAGGTCATTAAGGTTCTTGGCGCCCTGTTCCTTTATTAGCGCCTCAAGGTCTAACCCCTTCAATCGCTTTGCCGCCCTGGTGAATGACTGGTCGACAAACTGGCCTTTTATGCGCTCACCTGTGGCGGCTGTTTTAATACCGCCCTTTACCCTGCCAAATAGTTTCCTATCCTCCGGGGATAGCTGTGCAAGGTCTTTACCGGCCTTTATGGTGTCCTTAAAAAATTCCTTCTTCTGCTCCTTGGTGGCCCTGGACCTACCAAAATATACTTGCTGCTGTCCGTTTTTGAGGACTTTTAAACGAATTTTTGCCATATGGAAAGGATTAAGGCGCAAAAATAGCCGCCGGATAGTTCCGGCGGCTGCATTGGTGGGATTGTACTTACTCGGCGCTTGCCTGTGTTTCTGATTTCAGGATAAACCGTGAAATAAGAAGGTCGGCATACTTGCCGTTTTCGCCTTTCTTTTCGCCTCGGTTAACTACTTTGTAGAAACCGGGAATAAAGCCCTGTTTTTCTTGTTGCTGCATGGTGCTAACGAAAACTTTGTCGGCATTCAGGTAGGCGCCTGTCAAACCGTCCTTTTTCATTTGGAACGAAACACATGCCTTTTCTTCACCGTCGCCAAACTTCGTATCGGTAAACGTGGTGATGCTTTCCACAAAAATCAGGTTTACATCGCCTTCTACGAACTTGTAAAAGTCAGCGCTGACTACCTGTGAAATAGGCTCTTCGTCGGCGGTTTCCAGCAGTCCTAGTACTTGGTTGACTGCGTCCAAATTCATGTTAGACAAAGAAAGCGCCGTAGTGGCCGCTGGTGTTGTTGTTGCTACCTCTGTATTAGTAGCTGCTGCATTGGTTTGTTTTGCCATAATAAAGGGAATTTGTCCCACCCAAAAACCCGGCCCCTTGGTAGGGTGCCGGGCATATGATGCGGCGGAAATTGGCCTACTGGGCCTGCTGTGATTCCTTGGCCGCGGCCAATGCCTTGTTTACCTCACTACTTACGCTGGTGTAGTTCTTGTGGCATTGCTCCATTAACCAGTGGTATAGGTCGCTATTTATGCTTACGCTGGTACGCTTTGTTTCGTTATTCATTTTTCACTCTTTTACGCAAAAGTATGTATTTTCTGTGAAATAAAAATATTTGCCACAACTTTGTTACATAAAAATTTTTTTAACCCCAAAAACTCAAAGAAATGCATCAAGACGTTAAAACCTTCGTTATTGTTCTGGTGGCCGTTATCGCTGCTGATTATCTGAACAAAAAAGTACTGAAAATAGCGTAATTGCTTATTCAGTTTAACCTCATTTAATCACATTCTTAAAAGCTCAAAACAATGGAAGAACAGTATTATGACGCCGCCGCTGGTTTTAATAACTACGACGCAGGCGACAACTACGACGCCGATAACGCTATCGGTAAGGCGGTAGCCCGGATGGGTACTACCCGCAGGCAGGTAAGCCCTTCAAAGGGTATCATAGGCTCAAACACCTATACGCTGAATATTGCCGTTCAAAGCACAAGTTTGAACCACAACATTCAGCTGTTTAACAGTATGTTCAGCATCTCTAAGATTGCTGATAACAGCCTTGCATCAGGCCTCACGCCACTGTTGGCAGGTCGCACCAACGTACTCCGCAACGGCGCTGGTGATGGTACTGCGCAATTGGTCGGTTATGCTGCAATCGTCTCAAACAGTACCGACGCTTCTATTAAAAAGGACGTAGTGTATTGGTTGGAAGATGGTAGCCTGATTTACAACTACAACACGAACGGCGATAGCGGTAACATCGTTATTTCTTGTAAGGAAGTTCCTTACCGTTCCCTGTTGGAGTATTCAGGTGTACAGGTGATGCGTATCCGCAAAATCCGCGCTACCTATAGCGATGTGAACCAAATCACTAACGACATGCGTATTACGCACCGCACTATTTTGGGCGTAAAAAATCAAAACACGATTTCACCGTCAACCTACAAAAGCCCTATTCAGTTCCAATCAAACATTGTAGACATTGATGCGCCTTTCACTATTGACGCACAACGCGGAATTGAAATGCAGATGAACTCGGGCACGCAAACGGTTTCCATGGTAATGGTTACCGATTGGTTGGGCACATGGGATGGCCGTTAATACTGTAATTTTGCTGTAATAAATAAGGGCATGGGCATTTTGCCCGTGCCCTTTTTAATTTTACTCACAAAAACCAAAAAAATGAATTTCGAAATATCAAACTACGAGGCGGAAAGCCTTGAGGATAAGTTAGACAAAGCCATACAACGCCGCAGCGTAGGGCAGGAAGTACTAGAGGGAGTTTCCGGGGCAATGGAAGCCTTTGAACTGGAATTGCAATACGCAGAGGCAAAGGGTGAAGACCCGGCCGCACTGCTGATTAATTCTATTTTGGACAGCGACCAGTTTGGCGAACTCAAAGCCTATGTAGCTGCACAGGGTTACACCCCGGCCGATGATGTACGTTTATTGTGTGCGCAATGCTATGACGCCAGGGCGCAGCAAATAGACGACATTGTGCATATGTACGATGCGGATAACCTTTTCGGACGTAGCAAGCGCAAAAAACGCAGGAAAGCAATGGCGCAGGAACTATTAAACGAACCAGCGCCACCGCCGCCGCCAAGTGTAGGCATTGAGAACCTTACCCGTTCCACTGATGGAGCCACGCAGGCGCAAATTATCGATGCTAACCGCAACGTATTGAGCCCGGACGCCGAGCAAGCCATGGCGGAGATAGTTGGCGCAGAGCAGGAACTAGCCGAAAGCCCAACGGATAACTTTGATTTCCAGACATTGCTGAATAAAGCAATAGGCGTTGGTAAGGACGTAACCGATGAAATAAAAGAACAGAAAAGGCAGGGTAAGAAAGTGAAGTTTAACGACCTTGTAAAAATCTTCACCAAAAAAGGCGCCCCGGTGGTAAAAAACACGGTTGAAGAGTACAAAGAAGAGGAAAAGCAAAAGGAAATCAACAAAATGATGCCTACTATCATTATTGCCGCCGTTGCCCTTGTTGCTATTGGTTACCTTGTCAAAAAATAGTCCTATGAAACTGTTTAAGAAACTAGGACAGAAATTAGAAAAGGCAGCAAAGCCACTTGAAAAGGCGGTCATGCCTGTAGTAAGAAAAGTAAAGGGGGTAATACTCAAGTATTACCCCCTTACCAGCGTTTCCCGAAATGCCACTTTGTTGTTGATTAAAATCAACTTTGCCGGCATAGCGGCGGCGCTGAAAAAGGCACGGGATAACAAAGGGCATTGGGATAAACTTACCTTGTTTTGGCGGGATATTGGCGGCAATCCAAACAAACTAAGTACCGCCATTACCGAAGGGTATAAAGTGGATTTAAAGCACCGCAAAAATTTTGATGGTGCGGAAGAATACCCGGACTTGATAGAGTACGACTTCGATACCTACGATGGTGAAGGCGTGCCCGATAGCGCCGAGCCAGTAACGACCAGCGGCGCCGCAGCTACTGCCGTACCTGTTATTACCAAAATCTTGGCCCTTCTGAAAAACATGGGTATAACACCGGACAGCGTGATTAATGCCATGAGTAAAAAGGTCAACGACAAGGCGGACGAAGGTTTATTGCAACTATCAGAAGGGGAGGAAATTGTAACGGACGGGCAAACCGGAGAAAAAACGGTGATGATTAAACGGCAATTGCCTATTCCTGTTACCGATGGCGGAGGCATGAATTTAATACTCCCGGTTGGCGGCGCCTTGTTGGTTTTGTTACTACTTTTAAAGAAAAAAGCATGAACCTACCTAAAGGCACACACGAAGTATTTTTCAAAGGCGACCCGCCCCAGCGTGCTTTGTTCCTACTGAATGGTAAGGTGTGGATAGACCGGGAATTGAATGGTAGGTACAAAAAGATAAGCTTTAACACCATTTACCCGGGAGACTTCACGACCGAAAACCAGATAGAGAAAATTGTTAGTACACCGTTGAAAATTCAGCGGTGTACTATCACTTTGCCGCCGCCGGAGCGCAATTACAACAAAAAGACGGTTATACGGTATAACCCAGAATTAGCGCCGACCCCGGCCCGTATCTTTTCAGCCGCCGTTCCTGATGCCATTATTGAAGTGGGGCCTAAGTTTCTGACATTTGACCCGCAGATCAGGTATTTTATTTTACTTCATGAAGAAGGGCACCTCAAGTACGAGCAAGAACACTATGCCGACCTTTACGCACTCAAGAAATACCTTGAAAGAGGCCTGAACGCTTCGCAGGCCTTCAATGCCTTACATAAGGTATTACACCCGTCAGGCGCCAGTAACTACAGAGTAGCGCACATTTTTAAACAACTAAAACAAAACAACTATGTTGGATGTTAAAGGCAGCGCCGACAAGGCCATGAACGTACTGATTATTGGCGGCGTCATTATCGCCGCATTCCTGTTATACAAACTATTCGCCGGCGCTAAAAAACTTTCTGAATTGCCGGCAAAGGTGGTGAAACAGGTCAAGGACGACGTCAAGAAAAGCGTAGGCCTAGCAGATAACGCCGCAGCTATTATTACCGCATGGAGTAAGAGCCCGGCCACTAACCCGTTTTCGCCGCAGTATGCAGACCGCAAGGCATACGCCCAGAGCGCAGACGTAGCGGCAAACATTCATGCAGCAATGCAATGGGGTAATAGCGATGAAATTTTGAAGATTTTTAAGACTATCCGCAATCGCCAGGCGCTGAATGATATTGCGCAAAAATTTGCAGCCAAGTATCAGGAGAATTTGTTAAAATACCTGACTGACGGCCTTTATCATAAAACGTGGATAAATTCCATAATGGCCAGCAGTTTGGCCTTTCAAGCGGCAGAACTGACTAAGCGATTGCACGATATACAGGTGTTTCACGCTATTATTTTGACCGTTAACAAAATGAAGTAATGGGTATGAGTACGGAGGCCGTAAATTTAGGTCTTTCTATTTTTGGCAGCATTGTAAGTATAGGAATTGTATACGGCACCTTAAACACGCAGGTAAAGAACATGAGAGAGGAGATAGTAGAACTGAAGCGCAACGCCGAAAGGAACGCCGAAAGTATAGCCCGTATTTCCGCCGTAGAAAGCAAATTAGACATTTTAATTTCTCACTTCATAAAGTAAAAAAATGAAATCAATACTAAAAAACTGGAAAACGACAGCGCTAGGCGCTATTACTATTATTCTTTCCCTTCTGACTTCTAAGGGCAAGATAGACACGGCCACCGCAAGCGCTATTACAGCAGGCGCAGGCCTTATTTTGGCTCACGATGGTAAAGCAGAAGGCAATGAATAGCAAAACAGCGGCAACAGCCGAGAAAGCACTAAGAAACGAACTTACAGCGCAGAGCTTACCCTTGTCGCTGTTAGGTTTTTTATTACCCCAGGCAGCACTGGAAAGCGCCGGATTTACTAGTAAGGTATCCAGCGTGAATAACTTTACCGGTATCAAGCATTCGGCCAATGGCTTTAGCTATGATAGCGGTATTAAGCCCCCGGAAGGAGGGCCAAACTATGCAGGGTACAAGACCCCGGAATTATGGGCAAAAGACTATTTACGCATTATTAAGCGCATGGGTGCCCACAAAGCCAGCACTTCGGACGAATTTTTGAACATTCTGAAGGCAAAAGGTTATTTTGGCGCTTCGCTGGAATCCTATAAAAAGGCCTTCAATTCCTGGTTACCACAACTAAAGAAAATGTTTGCAAGCGTGCAGTTTCAATCAGCGGCGGGCGCTGCAATCGTTTTTGTATTGTTAATCTTTTATTTTCTTTTGAAAAATGAGCGATGAACTAAGGGACGGACGTCCCGACAACCCGTATTATAACGCCCAACTAGGGGCAGTAACCACCAGCGACGGTGAGGCATTTGCTATTATGACCACGACAGCACCGGGCGACCCATACCCTAATGATGGGCAGGAAATTTTTCCGTATTTCGACAATCAACTTGCAGCGGTAACCGTGCAGTTGGAAGATGGCAGCTATGCCATTAGAACAACAGGCGGCAGCGGCCCGGGCACCACGCCGACACTATCGCAGGTGTTGACAGAAGGCAATACAGGGCCAGACGGCACCGGGATAGAGTTGGTTAACGCCGGAATAACTACCGAAAATATCATTATCAACAACGGTACCGCATTTGCTACGTTAAACAGCGATGCAACAACAGACCGAACTATTGCCTTTCCAGATGCGGATGGGACTATTGCCCTTCAGGAAGGGTTAACGCTGGAAACGGTGTTAAACAATGGCAATATTGGGCCTAGCGGCGTAAATATTATATTACCCGGCGCAGCGCTACAGGCGCAATCTATTAGGATAGTAACGGGCGGCGATGAGGGCACCATTACCACTATTAGCGGCACATCTACAGCAGATAGAAATATTGTTTTACCCGATGCAGATGGGACTATTGCCCTTTTTGGAGACATACCACCAGCGCCGGGATTGCCGCAAGTGTTATCTGTTGACGCCACCGCCGGGGATGTTACCCTAACTATTTTGCATAGCGGGGATGATGCAAAATCTTACGTTGCGCCTACAGAGGTAGCCTCTATTGCCGCAGATGGGACTAGCGGAGTCGCTTTACAGGCAGGGCAATATTTTACCTTTTCCGATGGAACCAATACCCTTAGTTTGGCCGGGCAAATATTTTCCGGCGGCAACATTGTAACGATGGGCAGCGAGGGATGGCAATTTCCTACTATTGGCGGTACTGGTTATACTAACGATGGCACTTACCCGGTATCTTATAGGTGGTTGAATGGGGTAGTATTTTTTAAAGGGCGCTTCAACGCTGCAACCGTCAATAGTGGCACTTTGTTCACCTTGCCAGCGGCATATAGGCCTTCACAATTAACGTCATTAATGGGGGCTGCTATCAATGGAGGGCCAGCCCTAGCATTCCGGTTTATTATTGACACTAGCGGAAATGTAACGGTTAATTTTTACACCGCAAACCCAACGGGAACACCGCCGGGAGCGATATGTATATTGGACGGCAGGAGTTTTGCGCTATAATGCATACATTTGCGCGGCATGGTTTTAGTTATCTGTTTAGGCCCTTTTCTAAGGGCCTTTTTTATTTGCGTAAGTTTGTGTAATTTTGTGCAAAATAAATAACTATGGACAACATTAATAGGCAGATACAGGCAATTATAGACAAGTTAGATCACGCCATGGACATATGCACCGGGAACTGTGTTATAAAAGGCTATTGCGGTGTGCTCATTTGCGATACTTGCGGGGAGGTTGATGCTGTTAGTGTGTAAAAACAATAAAGACATGTACAAATTTACAAACTCTTTCCCCATCCTTATTAATGGGGATAAGTGCAGCATGGACACGGGCGCCGCTTACGGTTTTGGTATAGGCGACGGATGCCCTGCAAATGATGGAACAGGGCGCCTCCTTGATTATATGACCGAGCAACTGCAAGACGGCACAGGCTTTGGCAATGGCTATTGTGATGGTGACTGCAATTCTTTTGGTGAATGCTTTTCAAGGTCTTTGATATGATAAAGCAACGGAATATTAAACTAGAAATAGCCATTAGCAGAGATTGCACCATTTTAGGGACTAGCAGCCACTTTATCAGCTTTGCCAGCGGATGGGGCCGGGCCGATGGTTCAGGGTTGAATGTAGAATACATGGCTAGCCACCAATATAAAGGCATAGGGTACGGCCATGGAGATGCTACCGGAGCAACTAATGAATTTGGAGATTTAACTATTGAAAGATGCTAATGGAGACTAGACTAAACATTGACAACGGATACCGTTGGGGCATAGGCCACGGCGGCGGAATAGGTAGCGGTTGCGGTAGGCAGGAGTGTTATGGGGATGGGGATGGCGATAGTAGCGGCTACGGTGTAGGGGTTAACAATGGGTGCGATTTAATAGCTTTTTAAAACCAAGCATATGACAGTAGAGCAACAAACAACAGATACCGGGCACTCTTACGGCTTCGGAGATGGCGACAGCGCAGGAAATGGACACAGCGACTATTTCGCCGATGGTAGAACAAAACCCAATGGAACAGGATGGGGAGAGACCGACGATGAATTTTGCGGTTATTGGACAGCAAAAGGACATGGAGACGGTAAAGGTTTTGCCACTGGAGCATAACCCCACCCCACCCCACCCCACCCAGGCCCGGCCCGGCTCTTCAACGCAAGACCGGGCCTTTTTGTGCCCGGGGGGTTCAGATTCTTCTATGCCCGGAAGGCCATGCGAAATAAGGGAAATAAATATTTTTGTGGGGGCTTGGAAATTTGAGAGAAAATACAGGTAGGA
>Ga0214923_10007648_pt1 | contig 11730 bp, 9 predicted proteins | sample LL1510_MetaG_FD_177993 | JGI IMG/M metagenome (GOLD analysis project Ga0214923, IMG submission 177993) | Freshwater microbial communities from Lake Lanier, Atlanta, Georgia, United States - LL-1510 | ecosystem: Environmental > Aquatic > Freshwater > Lake | place: USA: Georgia | collected 2015-10-15 | reverse complement strand
GTCGCGCTCGCGGCCATTGACCCAATGCCCGTCAGAAACAATCACTACCAGACGGGGGTTGCTCGGGTCAGAAAGACCAAGCGCATCATCGGCCATCTGGATTCCCGAACCGATTGACTCAAAGCCGCCGTCAGCCGGGAACTCCATTACCATACGGGGCGGCTTGCCAGCCTCAATCACCGAGCGGGCCTCATCGCCGAAGGCGATACCAATGGAAGTGCCTCCGGTGTCAGCGACCGCATTGGCAATCGTCCACATCGAAGAAGCGATGCTCTGAACAAACGGCCCCATCGAACCGGAAACATCGCACATCACCGCTACCCGCAGCTTGGGCTGCTCTACAACCTTGCGCTGTGTCTTACGGAAAGGCTTGGCGGAAACCATACGCCCCATCGAACGCTCGGCTGAACCGCGCATCGCTTCGCGGGTGCGAATCCGTCCGGGGGGAACCACCGAAGCCACACGGACGCGAGAACGGTCACGCCAACGCGCCTTGCGAAGCAGGGCCGCCAGCTTGTTGCGCTGGGTGCGCTCCTCCCCTGTGGCGTGACGCTCGCGGTAGCGAACGCCCTTTGTGCCTACCGGGGCGCAGCCGTGAGAAACAGTCTCGGGCGACTCGTCGGGAGCCTCGCGGTCAAGCGACTCGGCAACCTCCGGGTCACGGATAACGATTTCTACTGCTCCGTCGATTTCGCTGCCCTCGGAGCTTTCGGCAAGCTCTCCGGCTCCCTCGGCTTCGGCCTTCTCAGCGGCCTCCTTTGCTGCTGCGGCCAGCTCCTCTGCTTCTTCCTTTGAGAGTTCGATTTGTCCAACCGTTCCACCCTCGCCAGCGCCTCCGCTCTCACCGCTGCCTGAACCGGGCTGGCCCTCGGGCTGGTCGGCATCCTCGCCCATCAGTTCGCGGAAGCGACGGGAAACTTCGTCCATTCCTTCGCAGTCGCCGTCCTGAACATCTACCGTGTCAGAAAGGATGGAGCGCAGCTCCTTCATTTGGTCCTCGTCAAACAGGCTCTCCAGAACACGGCTGACCTTTTCGGCATCAGCGGCCTGGAGTGAACCTGCGGCTACGCGACCCTCGATCAGAACGGCAATCCGGGCTGCGTGAGCAAGATTCTGCGGCTCGGTGATGCTCTGCTCATCCTTCATAATAATCTGAGTAGCAGAAGCCCTCAGCCATTGAGCGTCAGCCTCGCGGTCACGGACAGCCTGGGCCTCCATACGGATTTCCTCCAGCAGAGTAGCAGTCTGTGAGTGGTCGCCTTCCAATGAGTCACGCATTGAGTCGGTGTGAACCGCGTGACCGAGTTCGTGAACGAAAACGCCCTGAAGGGCTGCCAGAGCTGCGAAATGCTCCGGATCATCGGTGTCCAGGGTCTCCGGGCTGCCCGGAAGCAGAGTGCCGTCCAGAGCAATCCGGGCGGTGGCAGGCATATAGTAGCCGGGGGCAATGCCCTCGCCAGCACCCGGAGCGCAAATAACCGTGAGGTCATTACGCGGGGAGCGGGCATCAGCAAGGTCGGAGAAATGCTCCGAAAGTGCGCGCCAGCCGGGGCCAGCAGCAGCAGGGGAAACCGTAGCCGCTACGCGCTTGCGCAGCATCGCTCCGGCAGTTGTGGAAGGCTTGATGTTCTTGGTTCTATCGCTCATAAACACACTTTATCAGCTTGGGGTGAAAGGGGGTAGGGAGTTGTTCTGCCTTTTGGCCGCAGGAAAGTTGTTTTAGCCTTTTCCGGGGATCATAATTAAAGGATGAACGCTTTTCTTTGGTTTCTCTTGGCTTGGCTTGCAGGCGCTCGCCTGGTAGGAATGATTTTCTTCTACGAAGTTTCCTGGGGCCGCCAGTGGCCAGAAGGGTCGCACAGTGATTGGGACTGGGCCAAGCTAGCCCTCCTTTGTCCCGAATGGACCTGGTATAAGTTTTGGCGTGAGTATCCTCATTCCCGCCCAGCTCCTGTCTCCAAATACTCTTGCTCTTAATCCCTTTCTACATATCCCCTTGCAAACGGATTTTGGGGTTTTAGGATCACAACATGTAAAGAAAACTTGCTATCAGGGTCAGCAGTGTGTTACGATCTAGCAAATGGCATCAATCAGTCAAAAGCAAATTCAGCGCTTGCTGCATGACAATGCTAAAGCCGGGGATTTTATCTACCACCGAAGATGGGGCGAGGCTGGTAAAGACTTCCAATGCCCCAGATGCGCGCATTGCGCCCTGCCCGGCGCCGCCGAATTGCCCTTCGCGAGATGTCGCAGCTGCCGCACTGTATCTGGCCCGCTCTCTGGGACGATACTAGGGAAGACTAAGGTTCCCGCGGACAATCTTCTATGGATGACCTGGGCGATCTCGACCAGGCCTGGAGGACTGTCTGCTGTTGAAGCCTCACGAGAGACAGGGTTAAGTAGAGTGACCTCACAACGAGTTATCCGCCTGATTCGCCATGCTCTTGCTCAGGATGAGCGTGGCAGGCAGTTAACAGGAGAGGTTGAAGCTGATGAGACTTTTCTGGGTGGCAAAGGACGCGACACTAATAGACGAGGGCGCAGCGAACCCAAAAAGTGTGTTCTGGTTTTGGCTGAGCGGCATCAGGGAGGCAGGTGCGTGCTTACTTACACCAAAGATGCTAAGGCAACAACCCTTATTCCTATTATTAAACGCAGCGTTGAAAAAGGATCTCATATCTACACTGATGGTCATAGGGCCTACGGCAGCTTAGGTAAGATCGGCTACACCCATACCGAGCATGTTATTCAGGGCTCCGGGGTACGGGCGCATGTCCTACTGCCTGCTGTTCATCAGGTAGCCAAGACTCTAAAGGAACAGCTGCAGGGAACCCACAAGCGCACGCCCAAGGACGAACTCCTACAAGACTACCTTGGGTCTTTCCAGTGGCGCTACAACCATCGCGACCTTAAACCTGTTGATGCATTTCTTGAGGCCTTAGACGTCATCCTGGGAGTGAGTGGCGGTGAGTAGGCAGATGCATACCCTAGTTATTCCACTGGAGGCTACTGAGCGGGATATTCATATTGTCTCTGGTGCGCTGAATATTGTTGGCCGCCTTCGCAATGCTGCCCTAGGTGAGATGCTGGATCGGATCCAGTGGATGAAATGGGATCCTCGCTGGAAGGCTGCTAAGAAGATTAAGCTGCAGAAAGACAAGAACCATGCTTATCGTGAGCTGCGAAAGGAATACAAGGTCAGCTCTCAAGACATGGTTCGCATCTGTCATAAGCACTGGAAAGATTCCAAATGGATGGGCGAGAGGATTGGCGGACGCATTGCCACGGCATTAGCTTCAGAAATATGGCAGAACCTAGAGGAGCACCTATTCGCTCGTGCTGACCGTCCCAAATTTAAACCGAGCGGTGAGAGGGATATGATTTGGAATAATGACAATGCCTCAGGGTTGCTATTACGCAATAATTGCATCGAGTGGAATATCAAAACCAAGCGCAAGAGCTTGCGCATTCCGCTTGATTTAAATTCTATTTCTCGCCCTAGGCGTAGGCATTTTGAGGGCAGATTAGCCGAAGGGGCTTTGCGGCGCGTAGGCATCAAGCGAATCATGGTTCGCGGCCAATGGAGATTATTCGCTGTTATATACTTGGAAGGTGCTCCTTATCGTTCGGCTGAATATCTCTCTGAGATTGATACTCTCTGTAAAGACGTGGTCGGCCTCGATCTTGGGCCTACTTGGCTGGCAGTGGTATCCAAGGATGAAGCGCTAGAACTGCCGATTGCTACTGCAGAGAGGCTGGCTCAAGAGCAAGAGATGCGTCGCAAACAAAAGAACCGGCAGCGTGCCTTGGACCGCTCTAGAGCCGCTGCTAATCCCCATGCGCGGCGTAAGAACGACCGCTCAGTGTATGGAGTCAAGCAACCGCAGCGCACCAAGCGTGGGCAGGAAAGACAGCTCAAGGCTGCTGATGAGCAACGCAAGGATCGCATTAACCGTCAAAAAGATCGTAGCAATGCAGTTAGGACGACCATGAGAACTGGAATCCATATTGCTATGGAAGACTTAAATTACAAAGCCTGGCAGAAGTCATTGTTTGGCAAGCGCATGCTAATCACCTCACCTGGCGAATTCGTGAGTAGGCTACAGCGAGAAGCAGAGATGCTGGGCGGCTCGGTGCATCTGATTGATGCCTATCAAGCAAGAGCCTCACAGACCTGCCTCTGCGGCAAGCATACTGGTAAAAAGAAACTTTCGCAAAGAGTGCATGAGTGTCCCTACTGTAGCCTGGTGGCCGACAGGGACATGGTTAGCGCCGCCTTGGTTAGGGAATTAACCTTGGCTGATGAACAAGTTTGGGATGAAGGACTAGCCGAGATGAGGCTCCGGGAGGGCGTTCCGCCCGAGTGGAGTCGAATCGAGCAAGCTAGCAGGACTAAGCACGCAGCGGTAGAAGCAATTCTATCGTCCTGTCGCACGCCTTCATCCCTTAAAGCAGGGGCTGGCAACCCCGGGAGTAGCAGTTGCGTTCTCGCTGCTACTTCTAGTAATCAGAGCACGGAGAGTAGTATATCCACAGTTCTGTTGTGCGAGAAGCCCACGTCAGACCCCGAGGTCAAGACCTATCCCAATTCGCATGTGCCTACTTGCGAAGAATCTGCAGTGCAAAGATTGGGTGCGTCTCGGAAGGCGGCAGTAAAGAAAAGTAATGCTAGTCCTCCGCCGATGCATAGCGGTTAGCTTAGCAAGTTTACTTTACATGTGCTTTTAGGATCATAGTATGACTTCCAAAACCCTTAAATCAATTCTTTTGTCCACCCTTCTATCTGTCCCAGTTGTATGCGTTCTGTCCTTGCAGTCAGCCCCCAAGGCTCAAGCAATTGTTTCCGTGCATGTAACCCCGGTTCACATTGTACCTATCATCGTTGCAAATAGCGTTCACGCCTCTCATCCGGAGAAAGTTGACCAGTGCAACCAACCTCCCGTCAGCTGGCACTGGACTGGTGCCTACAAGCAGCAGCAGCGTAAAAGGGTGGTTTCTGCTCACCGAGTGAGTCAGATTCGTAAAAAGGGCAATGTTGTTGCTTACCGTTGGAAGAGAGACTGGATTTATCAGAAGCGCGCTTACTTCCGCAATTTTCCTTGGGAAAAGAGCTGGTGGTCTGATTGGAAGACCATGTGCAAGGGTTCCGAAAACGTAACCTTACCCGCATAACCTATTCCTCAAAGTATCGCCGGACTGGTCCCGAGACTGGTCCGGCTTTTCTTTTTAACTACCAACTTTATCCTGGTGGCATCCACAGGCCGCCCTGGTAGCTTCCAGGGCCTCTCCTAGGCTGCGAAAGCGTTGGTCTTTGATGTTAAGCCACACCCGGTGAGCTAAGCTGCGCTGCTGCAAACAAGCGACTGCCAGCCATCCTTCGGTGTGCTTTAACAGATATAGTCCTGGGATTTCTTTTACTTCCCAATGAGCTGATGGCTGACCTGGTCTTCTGCGGGCAGCTTGTTTAAGATGTAGAGCGGGGAAAGACACATTTTCAATCTAACAACTTTTTCCAAAAATAATGGGTTTTTACCATTCCATGAGGGTATAATTCACTTATGGATAATTTTTGGGCAAAAATGGAGCGCATAGGCTTCTCTAAAAGTGGCCTCACTACAATCTTTGTGGTTTTGGTTATTGGCGGTATTATGTATGTACTAACCGAACCCAAAGAAGCCGCTGTGCCCAAGCCTCCAACTCCTCCGGCTCAAAATATGCCCGCTCAGCCTAATACCGTTCAGCCTGCTCCTACCCAAGCCCGCTAGAAATAGAGAAAGCCCCGGCCTTTCGACCGGGGCTTCCAGGGCCACCCTAAATGAGCGAGCGAGCAAACGGAGGGTGGCGGTGTTCGGGCCAAAAAGCCCGAAGTTTTATGAATCCTCCCTGAGCCGGAGAGCGTCCACTCCGGGGAAGGAGTTGCCCAGCGCCTCGATAACCGCATCGCGGGACTCCTCGGGGGCGACAGCCACAAGGTTGGCTGCGGCAACCTTCTTGCCGAGAGTCTTAGCGACCCTTGCGTAGCCAAGCAGTTCGCGCATTTCCGGCGCCCAAGTGCTGGTGCCTTCCTCGCGGCGCTTGCGAAGGTTGCGGGCTGCCCGAATCACGGTGCGGTCCACGCCCATCTGAGCGGCGATTCGGAGGTCAGACTCCACCTCAAACTGAACCAGGAAGCGGGAGGAGAGAGCCTCCGAGAGAATGGCTCCCGGTGCGCCAGGGTTGTGAGCGCCGACTACGAAGAACCCAGGCTGTGCTGTCACAGTCTCGCCTTCGTGTTCGGTGACACGGATAACCTTGCGACCGTCCATCGCTGCGTAGAGGCGGGCCAGCACCGGGGCAGGAACCAGGGTGGTGTCGTCAAGGAACAGAACCCGTCCTTCCTTCATCGCCCGCACCAGCGGCCCATCGCGCCACACATATGGCTCGTTGGGGTCGGGATTAGGCTGCCACGAACCGAGCAGGTCAGCGACTTCCATATCGCCGTGACCCTCAACGGTGATGGCATCCTCACCGAAGGCAGCCTCAACCATAGCGGTCTTGCCGCATCCGGGGTAGCCAGAAAGAAGAACCTGGAGGTCGTCCTCGCGGCAAGCCTGGAGGGTCTCCACATCTGTCTTGCCGGAATCGACCAGAGGACGCGGAGTGTATTCAGCGCCGTTAGGACGGGTAATCGGCTGTAGCCGAGTCTTGGAAATGGTCTTGGCCTTCGGCTCAGACTTGGTTCCCTCTCCGGTCTCCTCGTCCTGCTCCGGCTCAAGAACGCTCATTGCCTTCTTGACGGCTGCCCTGGCCTTGTCCGGATCTGCCTTCTTGCCAGCAGCCTTCTTCTTGGCCGCAGCAGTCTTGGGGGCAGGCTTCTTCTTGGCGAGTTCTGCTGCGAACTCCTCTGCCTCTGCCTTGTGGTTCTTGATTAGTTCTTCGAGTCCGCTCATTTTCTTTCCTTTGTTTATGGGGTTTGCTCGCTTGTAATAACAAGTTATCAGCTTTCAGCAAAAAGGGAGGAAGAAAAAAGAAAACTTTTCTTTGCGGGGTAAATCGATTGACTCGGGTGCCCGTTTGTCGTAAGAAAACCCAATGGTATGTTGTAGCTTTGCCTGCTTGATATGGGCATTGGCTTTGTGTATAATGCTACTATGAACCTCAATACACTTTTTCGTGTGTGGGCGGTTCTATTAGCTGTAGCCTTACCAGGTTCGGCGATAGTTTCCGTATCCGCACAAGCACAATCCAGTAAACATCCTCAAAGCTCTAAGAGTAAATCCAAGGGCAAAAGCAAGTCTAAGGGCAAGAGCAAGTCTAAGGGCAAGAGCAAGTCTAAGGGCAAGAGCAAGTCTAAGGGCAAAGGTAAGTCCAAACCAAAGCCCAAGGCCAAGACAGTGTCCCTGGTAGGAACTGTTGCCAAGGTTGATGCTCGCAATGACCGGGTTCGCTTGCGAGTGGGTAGCTCAAAACACGCTTCTCGTGCTACTTATATTCTGGCTAGCATTTCCCGTCTTGCCAAAGTAGCGGGGCGAGACCGTAACGGAGATAATATTCTTGACACGGAAGATCTTCATGTTGGGGACCGTTTAAAGGTGAAAGGCAGCCTTTTGGGCAGCAACTTGACTGCCTCTGAGATTACAGACGATTCCTCTTTGCCGGCCGGTGACGATAATGGTGATGGAGTGCCTGACAGCGTGGATACCGTCTCCATGCTGGCTACTTTGGTGTCATTCAATACAGACCAGCAAATGATGACACTCACAGTTACTGCTTCTCCCGATCAGGGGGACCTGGTAGGTCAGCAGATTACTGTTTCTCTTTCCGACGGAACTCTCTTGCAGATGGGTGATCGTAACCGCGACGGTCGCCGCAGCTGGAAAGATGTGTTGGCAGGCGACCAGTTTGCACTTACTTTGATTGCACCAGTGGATGCTGCTAATGCTCAAGCTACTTTGGCAGTTGACCTTACTGCCCTGGGTAAAAGAAAGTCTGATCCATCTAGGCCCCGTTTAAGGGCAGTCCCTATGGGCGGAGATGTTGTAGCAGTAGATCCCGAGGCTGGGACACTTACTCTTCAACCTTCAATTGCCGGGGTTCAACTACCTGAATTTACTGTCTATGTTTCAGATAACACTGCTTATGAGGTGGATGATGTAAACGATGACCAGGCTGAAGACCTGTCTGATATACAGGTTGGCGACCGTGCCAAGGTCCTGGTGTCTACCCCTATTGATCCCGAGCACCTCAATGCTGTGAAAGTTATTAGCAAACAGCATCACGAGGATTCGCATCATTCAGCCAGATTAGGTGGGCAGGTATCCTTTGTTGACGTGAGTAATCATACCCTTTCTCTTACTGTGGACCGCGGCCCAATGGAAGGTCAAATGGTGACCCTGCATTTCACCGACCAAACACCCCTGGAAGCCGATGATCAAAACGGGGATAACCAGGTTGATTGGAATGACGTTCAGATAGGCGACCAGTTTGCTGCCATTGTTGATAACACCACTGACTTGAACATTGCTATTGCTTATGACCGAGGTCCAGCTGAAGACAACGGAGCAGACCCTGGCGATGGCGGTGGAGACACTCCAGTCCTTCCATCTGTAATCACCGGTAGCGTGAGCGCAGTTGACTTAGAAAACGGCCTTCTGGGCGTTACAGTAGCAGGCGGAGAACTAGATGGGCAAACAGTCCAGGTTCATTTAGCTTGGCATACTGTACTTGGTACAGAAGACAATAATAATGATGGTCGAAACAATTGGGGCGATGTGCAAGTAGGAGACCACGTCGGTGTGCTAGTCAACAATCTTAATGATCTGAACGCCTGGATTGTTGTGGATGCAGGCACCGGAGAAGTTCCTCCTGAATTTGGTGCAGGAGCGGGCGGTGACCAAGGTGATCAAGGTGACCAGGGTGGTGACCAGGGTGGTGACCAGGGTGGTGACCAAGGTGACCAAGGAGACCAAGGAGACCAAGGTGACCAGGGCGGTGACCAGGGCGGTGACCAGGGCGGTGACCAGGGCGGTGACCAGGGCGACCAAGGAGACGGTTCTACCGGCGACCCCTGGATCGACCAGTATATCGAGCGTCGATAATTAGTGCTGATCGAGAGGCTTCTTAATTAGAAGTCTCTCCAGGGCGCTTGAACCTTCTTTGTCTTCCTGAAGAATTTGATATTTTCTTTCACGCCAGTGAGGCAGTCGGCAATGCCAATTGTCCTTGTGGGGATGGCGGAACTTGTTTCTTCCCATGTAAATCATTTCTCCCAATATTTCGCCATCAGAGAAATGGATGGGACGGTCAAAAAGAACCGTTTGTCCTGCTTTAGGCTTAGGCTTTGCCTCTGTTTCTTCTGCCAGCCTGTGACACTTGGAACGCCAATTTTTTGACCAGTCCATTTGAATGGGATGATCTTCTCCGTAAAGTTCTTCAGGTGTCGACAGTTGCGCCAGGATTCTTTCTGGACAGCGATAGATAAATGAGGGTTGACCGGAAGGCATATCTCCTTCCTCCTGGATGCAATAAGTGTAGTTGCAATAAGCATAGGGCTGAGGGTTCCAACTGTGCTCTATAATGACACCTACAAGAAGGCCATCAGAGGAGCGCTTCATGACTCCGAAACACACCTTGGGGTATGAGACCAGGTCAAGAAGCTCTCCTTGCTCCTTGATGAAGTCGTCTTCACTTAGGAACTCAAGGTTGCTCTTTCCCTTCGGGCGCCAGGTCTCAATAGTGCCGCTGCGAGCCATACTTTCAGTATATCAGTTTGGTTAAGGGGTGTTTGCGGGCCTAAAAATTTTTTAGACAACATGGCTGTTTACGCAGTAGATTGGGGCAATGAGTTTCCCCGATCTTAATCCCCGAATTGTTTTCTGCGGCTCCAGTGTGTGGGACCTGGCCGTTAATGTTGAACGCCAACCCAGGCCCGGACAAAAAGCTAGAGGTAAATTGCGCTGGGAAGGGCCTGGTGGGCATGCTTTTAATGCTGCCAGCGTAGCCGCCAGGCTAGGAGAAAATGTTTTGTTGTTGTCGCATGCCGGTCATGACCCCCGGGGTATGCAACTCAGGGAATGGGCTGATAATACGCCAGGACTAACAACCATGTGGGCACCTCTGGAGCATACCAATACTAGTATGGTGATGCACCTAGGTGGAGGTCCCGAACGGACCATTGTTTCGGTTCGCGAAAATTCTGCTGATGGGGCGCCTGACTCTGCTAGTCGTTCTATTCTTCAGGGCGCTGGCTGGACTGACCTTTACTGGTATGAAGGCCAAGAAGAATGGGCTTTGAGTATTGCTTCCATGAATGGTGGTCAATTAAGCGCTCCACTGGAGCACGCACAGAAACTAACAGAATGGGGCTACCGATTGGGATTAGTTATTGATAGTGTTGATTCTGCCCAGCGTCCTGATACAGCTTGGCTTCGGAATAATGTTGATCGCTGTGTTCTGACTGCTGGAGAACGCGGCGGGGAATGGTGGACTCCCCAGGATGGTTGGCAATATTTCAACGTGCAAAGCGTAGAAAATCCCTTAAGCACTTGTGGCGCCGGAGATGCTTTCCGTGCTGGATTGATTGTCTCCCTAGAGAGTGGCCTGGAACTTCCCGACGCTATCGAGCGGGCTTCATGGTGTGGAGCTCAGGCTTTGTCATGGCCCGGGGGAGTACCCTTGGCTGATCTTCATTATCCCGGCCAGTATGCTCTGGGTAGTGTAGGAAAGGCCTAAAAAGGTGTCGTATCCTAATTTATCAGACCAAGAGGTTTCTTCTCGGCTAAGACGCTTGACAACGACATGGTCTTCAGAAGACCGCTGGGCTTCAAGTAGCGATCATACGGCACAGACTAAACTCTCTAGCTGGAATCGCGCTAACCCTGCAGGAGGTCTGGCTATGCTTTACGGCGAATGGAAAGGTCAGATGGGTAGTTGCATTGCTTGGTGTGAACAATTGGAAGAAGAGCTCTTGGACGCTTCTCTTATGGTGATGCCGGCCACAGGAAATCCCGAGGAGGCCCTAACCCCTGCTATTCGCTCTATGAGTGAAATATTTTTATGCATTCAGGACATGCGCCAGCAAATGGAAAAAGACCGTCATCAAATGGAAGTACAGGTTGGCGAAGTTCCCCGGCAAGTTGGTGACCTTATTAATGAGTTGGAATGTATATCTGAAACCGTGGATCTTTCTCTTCGTGCGGCCAGGGAAGATTTGCGAGAGAACCCTCTGCTTGGTATTTCCCAAGAGCGACAGATTAGCCAATGCCTGGAATTGCAAGCAGGATTAAAGGTTGCCCAGCAGGCTCTCAAAGACCTTGATGAAGATTCGTTTAATGCGCAAATTCGAATCCTAAGCAATTCTGCCCGGGCAGTAGAAGGTGATATGCCTTGGGTATCTTCAGCTGTTTATGAATTAGCTAACAGCGTCTCTTCTAATCAAGTGCTTCTTGCTCTCAAGGACCTTCCTCTGCAAATTATGCGCAGCAGGATGTCTGTTTCCCGTTATGCCGACCGTATTCACCAGGTTTGGGAGATGACTGGTCAGGATGCAGGAGAACTCTACCAGGCCTCAAGGCTTTAAACCTAAGGGAGGGTGTGGGCGCCTAGCGATTCGGAGTCGCTGGTGGTCTTTTATACTCTGTCTGGTAAAAAGCTGCTTTTCTGAAACCGAATATCCCTAAGGGGTCTGACGATCCAAAAAGCAAACCTTTTAACAGCCAAGGCCCACCATTAAGTCTATGGGATATTCGGTTT
>Ga0214923_10007647_pt1 | contig 11730 bp, 18 predicted proteins | sample LL1510_MetaG_FD_177993 | JGI IMG/M metagenome (GOLD analysis project Ga0214923, IMG submission 177993) | Freshwater microbial communities from Lake Lanier, Atlanta, Georgia, United States - LL-1510 | ecosystem: Environmental > Aquatic > Freshwater > Lake | place: USA: Georgia | collected... | reverse complement strand
ATATGAAAGGAAAAGAACCAACAATATGTAAAAAGTTTAGAAGAATATTTAGAAATGCAGGTTATAAAACATATTTGGTAAATGAATTTAGAACATCAAAACTTTGTAATTGTTGTAATGAAGAAATTGAAAAGTTTTTAGAAAAGCCAAGTAAAAAACCAAAAAGAAAAGGCGAAATAGACTTATGTCATGGTATTTTACGATGTCAATCGGTTAAGCATAATTGCGAAATATACCATAACAGAGATAAAAACGCTGTGCAAAATATGTTAAAAATAGTAAAATCTATATTTAACACTGGAAAAAGACCAGAAGTATTTTGTCGTAGTTTTTAAGACTTCATACACATTTCACGATGTGTTATAACCAAATTTTTACATTTTTGTTTATTTTTTCGTCGTTAATTCGGCGTTTTAAATGTGCAAAGGTGTAAAAAATTGAATAAAACAATATCTAAAATACAATTATATAGACTTTATATAATGTTTCATCCAAAGAATATGATACTAGATAAGTTAATTAATAAGGCAACAGAGTCTGATCTAACTCATAAATTATCAGCTATGATTGTTTCAGGGGGTAAAATATTATCTCCTTGTTGTTCTAATGTACAACGAAATTCATGTAGGGGTGCTGTAATGGGTTCTTTACATGCTGAGGCGAATGCTATCTTAAATTATTATGGGCGTTATTTGCGTTATTCACCTAATAATGGGTGGTATATTTTTCAAAGGGAAAGAGGGAAATGTGTTAAAGAAAAATATAGACTTGTATGTAATTCGTATCAAAAATCAAAATAATTTAGGAAATGCCCGTCCTTGTTATGATTGTGTTCAATTATTAAAAGCAGTTGGTATAAGACGTGTTTATTATTCAATAGGAGAAGGTTATAATTTTGATTATGAAAATGTTTCAAATATGATTTCAATACAAGCATCTGGAACACGTAAATATATAGATAGTAAAAAAGTTATCCAAGACCTAGATATAAATCAAGATGAATATTATTGGAATTTATTATTAAAAAAAATTCCAAATAAAATTTGTGAAATAAGTTTTAATAAATTTATAAAATATAATTTAATGGATGTTTTACCAAAATGTATAATTATAAAAAATAATAAAACAATCACCATAAAATTAGCTCATAGAAAAATACAAGCGTTATTATTTTAGAAAAAAAATCTAATTATTTATAGTAAATGAATACATTATTAAGTTTAAAACTTTCTCCTTTAATTTCTGCTTATAATTCTGTAATCCATGTTAAATCTAAAGATAAAATAAATATGGTATTAGAACCTTTTCAAGCTATGGTTCAATTATCTTTTTTATCTATTTTACCAATTGGTACAAAAATTGCTATTGATGATAATTTAATGTATCTACAATTACCAAGTTTAATACAACCTATTGCTAGATGGTATAATATTTATAAAAAAGACGATGTATATTTTCTTTTCCAAGTTATTAAAAGATTTATAAAATGGTATAATCCAATAAATAATAAATCTAGTCCTATTCCAAAAGAACTTTATAAATTAATCTTAAAAATGAGTAATGATGGTTTAACAAATTTATTAAAAACATATGATACAAGTGGTTCTAATGCTTTAATACAAATTGTTACAATGTATAAAACAATGTTAAGTTATGATGGTTTTGATAAAGTATTATCTGTTAATCCACAATCAGATAATGTATCAATTCCTAATATTAATCAAGAATTAGATATTGATAATAGTTCTAAAATAGATGATGTTTTTCAAAATATTATAAATTTATATGATCAATCAACTATAAATATTATATATCATACATTATTATTAATACAAAAAGAAGATGTTTCTGAAAATCAAAATAATATGATATTAGGTTTATCATTAACAACTGGTAAAACTAATAAATTAATACAATCTTGGATAAAAAATAATCTAATGATCTAATTTCTTTTATGCAATTTATAATATATTTTCTTAAATACATCTGCTGTAAAATTTCTTCCACTACTTTCTTTTAATGATTCTTCTGCTACTTCTTTTGGAATTATTTTTATATTTGAACTTATTTGTTGTTCATTAGTTGTATAATGAATCCATATACTACCAACATCTAAAATATTTTCAATTGGAATTTCAATACAATTTTTTTTATAATGTTCTTTAATTAATGAATTTCCATAGATATAAGCCATTTTTAGGTCATTAAATATAGCATAATCATAACGATTAGATGCATCATATGTTTCAATCTCTTTCCATATAAAATATAAACTCATTATTTAATAAATATATAGATTATTTATTAAATAATTTTATTATCAATTTTTATTTTACTCATAAAATAAAAATTCTAAACACAAATGAAATGAGTTTTTTAATTTTTCTTATAAAATGAAAATATTTTACTAATTATAATATGAAACATATAATTGGGGCGAAATGTTCATTAGGACAAAAGAAAAGAGGTGTATTTTATGCACCTGATTATTTCAAAACAACGATAACTGTAACAATTGATAGTCATCATAAATATCAAACATTATATAATACTATATATAAACTAAATACTAATAAAATTATTACAATAGGTGGTGATCATAGTATTGGTGCAAGTACAGTAAGTGCAATTAATGATAAATGTATTAAAAATAATAAAAAATTATCTGTTATTTGGGTTGACGCTCATGCTGATATAAATACTTTCAAAACGTCTAATACTGGTAATATACATGGAATGCCTGTAGCCTTTTTACTTGGATTATGTTCTTTTCCATATCTTAAATTTGATTATTTCTTAGAACCATCTCAAATACATTATATTGGATTAAGAAATGTTGAAATGAAAGAATATAATTTTATTAAAGAACTTGGTATCAACTATTATACAGCAAATGATGTAAATAATTATGGAATTAAACCAATTCTAAAAGATATTAAAAATAAAGTAAATGATGATGATATTCATATTAGTTTAGATGTTGATGCTATAGACCCGTTAATTATGCCAAGTACTGGGACTATTGAAAAAAATGGATTATCATTAAATGATACACTTAAAATTATAACATCTTTTGAAAAAGCAAATTCATTAGATATAGCTGAATTTAATCCATTAATTGGAAATATGAATGAATTGGATATTTCAATGTATGCTATAAATAAAATTATCAATAGATTTCAAAATAATTAATTTTTTTTTCTATTATCATAAATCATAAAATGAGATGTTTCATCAGGTAAATAATATTTATTTTCAATATCACCATAATGAATATATCCCATATTATTATATAATTTTTGAGCAATAACATTTGATTTTCTGGTATTTAAACATAATATTTTATCTGGATTATCTAAAAAATGTTTTTCTATTAATTTATTTCCTAATTTTTTACCACGATATTCTGGATCTATACATATCATCATAATACCAGAATAACTACTATTTTCATTAATATAAATATTAACATCATTTCGTTTTATTTTTTCATCTTTATCACATGGTGTAATATTACCTTGTAATAATACTCCAACTATTCTACCAAAATCTATTTCATCTATTACTTCAATAATTATTGAATTATTTATATAATCACCTATTGCTGATTTATACCAACAATCTCTTTTATCAAAACATTTTAAATGCATTTCATACATTTTATTTAAATCTTTACCTTCTCCACGTCTAATTTTTAATTTCATTATTAAAAATTAAATATAAAACTTTTTTAATTGTTATTTAATAATGTATTGTAGTGATGGAGAATATACTGATAGTTATGAAACCCAATCGGAAGAAGATGCTACTACACAATCAGAAGAAGAAGATGATATATTTATAAAAAAATCTTTACTTGGTCAAAATGAAATATATGAGGATGATAGTAGTAGTTTATTTATAAAATCAGAAATAAAAACAGAAACAAAAATATTAAATGATAGTGATTTTGAAACTCCTGAAATAAAAGAAGAACCACCATTAATACAATTAAAAAAATTAAATCTATCTCAAGAAAAATCAAAAAGTTTATTGAGATGGCGGGAAAATGAAATAAAAAAAATCTGTAAAAAAAGGGATGAAATGAAATATAATACAGAACCAATATTAGTAAATGATTTTGTAAAAAAAGAATATGAAACATTAGAAAAAAAATGGAAAACTAAACTTGCAAATGTTAATAAAATACCAAAACCTAAAAATAATAATCAAAAAAAGAAAAATGCTAATATCAAATTTATTTTTGAAAATATGAGAGTTTTAGATCAAATGGGAGTTTCTAAAACCCAAATAAAAAAATATTCAAATACCCAATATGATTTTATTAAAAATAAATATTCAAAAAAACCAAATATTAATTTTTCTTAATTTATATAATGAAACAACATATTAGTTTAATATTTGGATACTCTTTAATGAGTTTATATTCAGTATCAACTAAATTAATAAATTTAAATACATTTTCACAAGTTTTAGCAAGATGTGTTATATTAGGATTAGCTGGATTTATTTTTGGTAGTTTTGATATATTAAAATTATTATCTAATAGTAATTTATGGTATAGTTCAATCATCCAATTAATTCATATATATTCATCTTATATTGGTTTTACTAATTTAAATGCTGGTATGGCAATGTCATTATTTTATTTATATCCAATATTTGGTTTATTATTATCTAGCAAATTTAATTTGGGTTTATTATTAAGATTTTTAATAAGTTTACTTGGAGTTATTGTAATGTGTTTTAAATCATTTAGTTCATCCAACAATTTTATAATTGGTTTAATTGGTATTTTAATTGCTAGTTTAACAGAAGCATATGGCTATGTTAATATAGCAAAAAAAAATTATGATAATCCATTTGATTCATTATCAATGTTATATTTTGGTGGATTGATCATATTATTAAGTTTATTATTATTCAAATCTAATAAATTGTTAGAAAATTTTAATAAAATAGAATTTGGAAAATCATTATTATTTAATATAACAATTGGTTTAATTGGTTCTTTAATAATATATAAATCAATAAATTTAATAAAATCAGAATCATTTTTTAATATGGCATATCCAAGTATTATAACAGCATATTTATTTGGATGGTTATTATTAAATGAAAAAATAATGTTTACAGATTTATTAGGTTCAATATTAATTTTAACTGGTGTAAAATTATCACAAAATTTCATAAATAATAATTTATGATACTAATATTATGAGTTATTTTCATTTTATTTTATATAATAAATGGATCGATAGTTGTGAATGTAGTTTATGTGGTTATACTTATAAATGTAATAATTGTTTAATTATATCAAATAGGAAAAAAAATTTAGCAATAAATATAGAATTTGATATAATTAAATGTAGTGAATGTAAAAAAATATACTAATTAGATTATGTAATGTTTGTAAAAATCCTTATTGTAATGGATGTTAAAAATATTATTATAAATTTTTTTTATAATATTATTATAAATTTTTTTTATAATATTATAATAATAATGAATATACCTTTTTTTATAATTTTAGGTTTATCACTTTTGATGCTTATATTAGGTTTTATATATATACATCGTAATAGTAAACCAAAAGAATATTTTCAATTATTTTCTAATAATAAATCAAATAAAAATTCTTATTGTAATGGATGATAAAAAATTTAAATATTATCATTAATTTTTTTTATAAAATTAAATTAATGATAAATATACCAGTTTTTATATTATTAGGACTATTAATGATTATATTAGGTGTAATATATATAAATGATAATAAACCAAAAGAATATTTTCAACTAGTTTCTACTAATAAAAAATCAAATAAAAATATAATACAAACTTGGAAAAATAATGATATACCTTATAAATATCATGCTGGTATAAAATCTTTAAAAAAGTATAACCCTGATTATAATTTTTTATTTTTTACTGATAAAGATATTGAAACATTTTTGAAAAATAATTATCCTGATTATTATAAAACTTATTTATTATTACCATATAAAATTCAAAGAATTGATTTTTTTAGATATATAGCTGTTTATCATTTTGGTGGTTATTATTTTGATTTAGATATAACTGGTAATGATAATTTAGATAAAATCAATACAAATAATAATACAGCATTCTTTCCAATAGATATGCATATAAATGAAAAGAATAGAGATGAAGAAAGATTTAAAAAATATAGTAAATTAGGATTTTTAGTAGGTCAATATGCATTTTATGCTCCAAAAAATCACCCATTTATTAAATTACTAATGGATGACATTCATAATAATATTCAAAGATATATTTCAGAAAAAACTAATACACAACAATATGTATATGATACAACGGGTCCTGATTATGTTACAAAAGAATTTATAAAATACATGAAAATGTCTGATTATAAAAATAATCCAGTACATATATTACATCATTCTTCTCATCAAAAATTTGGACAATATGCTTCACATAATTATTTTGGTTCTTGGAAAAGTTAATATTGTTCTGTTAATATACCTTTCTTAAATAGCAATCGTTTATTAAATAAGCTTTTAACTTTTTCATGGTGAGTAATATATAAAATAATTCTATCATTAAATATTTCCATTAAATTATTACAAACTTCCCAAGCTAATTTTTCATTTAAACTTTCATCAATTTCGTCAAATAATAATACTTTATAATTTTTCTTTTTGGCAATATATATAATTCTTGCTAATAATAATCTAATTCTTTCTCCATTAGATAATTTTTCAATATCTATCCAATAATTTTCTTTTTTGATAGATGTTTTAGATTTTTCAATTGCTTGATTTATTAAATCTATATCAGGTTCTTTTTCAAAATTAGTTATAATATCCCAAGAATTACCATCAAATAAATTTTTATGATTTGGTAATGTTAAAAATACAGTTGAACTAATTTCATTAATACTTGGTTCTATTGTCATTTTATCGGGTTTAACTAATCCTTTTAAAATATATAATAATGTAGTTTTACCACTACCAGATTCTCCAGAAACTAAAATATGATCTGTATCTCCAATAATTACAGGTTTTTTAATTTCTATTTTTGGTTTTTCATTTGAAATAGATGAAATTTCAATAGTATCAAAATTATTAGATTCATTTTTAATATTATGTTGTTTAAATCCATATAAATAACTTAATCTTTCTTTCATTTTATTATAATTAACTTTATTTTTGTAAAATTCATTAATTTTATCTGCAATAAATTCAATATCATATATAATTAAAAAGTATGAAAAGAAATCCAATGGATCAATTGTATTAATTTTTGATAATATAACTGTTATTATATATCCAAATAACATTACATTAACAGTTGAATCTAGATTATTATTAATTTCCATTACATTTTTTGCTATACCATTATAAGATTCATATTTAGAATATAAATAATCTTTATTAAATTCATTATTGATTATTAAACTTTTTGAATTAGTAAAATATTTAACAATCATATCTTCATATTTAAAATATTTATTTGTTAATCCAATTTCTTTTCCCATTTTAAATTCATTTAATATTGTTACTAACATGAAAAATAATGAAAATAGACCAATTAATATACTCATATCTTTTCTAATAGCAATAATAATTAATGTCATTATTCTGAATGGAATATCATTTTTTATTTTAATATTATTAATATATTCAACAAAATTTTCATTCAAATGAGTTAGATTATTTAAATATTTAATCAAATCAATATCCAATGCTTTTGTTTTATCAATATTAATTATTTTTTCTGTAAAAAATTTATCATTTGCAATTGATATTTGTTTTATTAACTCTGCTTTAGAATGTGTATAATATCTTTCAACTGGTATATGTAAACCAATTAAACTTAATAATATAATAGTTATAGGTTTCATTAATTCTTTATTAACTTTTACAGCATCACATAAATAAAGTAATGACCAAAAAAATCCATCCCTAACAAAAACAGTAGCTAATGAACTAACTATAAATTTTCTATAATATGATACTAAATTATATTTATGTAATAACATATCAAAATGTTCGTGAATTTCCATATTAAAATAAATAAAGATAATAATTTACAATAAAACTATTAATTTAATTCTTTCATCAAGTACACTACTATATTTTTTCAATTTCCTCACTTCATCTTCTAAATCTAATGTTCTATAATAACTTAACCATTTAGTATTATGTACATTTATTTTTTCTTCTACAATTCCTAAAATAACATCAATATCCTCACAAACATTTTTAATCCCCCAATAAATTTGTTGATCATATGACATTGGATTATTTTCACAAGATGGTTTATGATCTTCTAACCATTTTGATAGGATTGATAATTTAAATGATAAATCTAATTCTGTTATTTGATTATTATAATAATAAGCATATTTAGAACTAGAAGAAAGTAAGGAAGAAATATTTGATAATGTAATTACAGTTCCTGAAATAATATTATTAATAATATTAATACTTAATAATGAAGCTCCAACCCCAATATAAAATATTATACTCATTAATAAATAATGATAAAATATTTCTATAAAAAAATAGTAAATAAATGCTTTTAATGGAACAAAAAATAAATCTATCGGATAAATTATTAGATAATGATATAACATTTTCAAAAAATAAATTAAAAAGAGAAATAGCAATTAAAATGCTTATGAAAATGTCAAATGATATTGATAATATTTCACATAAAGAAGATAGATGTAATAATATTTCAAATGTTTTATCAACATTATGTAAAGTTTTATTTTTTTCAACAACAATATTATCTTTTATATCTGCATATGCTAATAATCCAGTATATAGTATAGTTAGTGGAACTGTTGGAGTTATTGGTAATTTATGTTTTCAATATTCAACAAGTTCTCAAAATGAAGCAAAATCTGCTAATATAAAATTAAATCAACTATTAGCAAATATTGGTGTAGACCCTGTGCCAGATAATACAATACCTAGCGATATAGAAACTGGTAAAATGCCTCCTGATATAACTCATAAAATACCTAATTTAGAAGAAATGATATTGAAAACTGTAAAAGGATTAAATGAAAATAATGAAAATAAAAATAATATAGAAATGACATTATTAAATTAAGTTTTACAAACAGAAAAGCCTTTCTTAAAACTTGCTTCAAGTCTATCTATAATAGATTGTTTTTCTGTTTGTTCATCATTTGAACTTTCTGATTCTAAAGAATCTAAATCAGAATGGGATGAATCAGTATTATCAGGTTTTACAAGACTTTTTTGATAATTTAATAATTTTTCATCTATTAAAATAGTTAGATCTTTAATAATTTGTTCTCTTAATAATTTTAATTCTGGACTTAATTCAGACATTAAAATTTTTTATTATAAATATATAATATGGAAGAATATTTTATTAGAGATATAAGAAAGGAATTAGAAGAAAAATATAAAGAGGAATTAAAACATTATTTATATATATCAAAAGTAGAAGATTTTATTAATTTACCATTAAAAGGGTCAATAAGGTATATTAATAGAAGAACAAAAGAATTAAAATTTGGTGGATTAGTAACAAAAATATATCAAGACCAAAAAAAACATTGGATGTGTGTTATTATAAAACCAGATAGGACAAAATATTATGTTAGTTTTAATAATAATTATATATATTATATGAAATCAACACAAGATAGATTTGATGATTGGGCTAATGTTTTTGTAAGTAACGTTGATAAAGGATTATATGATGTTTTTTAATTTTTACCACCATTCTAATTTATATAACATATCATTATAATTTTTATTAGGATTATCATGATTTTTCTTTGCCATATAACAAAGTGTAAAAAAAGTAATAAAATAACAACCAGAAATTAATTTAACATATTTAATATTAGATTTTTTAGAAGAATAATTAAAATCAAATGTTTTATAATTCCAGTAATTTTTTTTTATATCACTACTAAACATTATTATATATTAAGATTTTGAAATAATATCTTTTATAATATTTTCTAATTTTTCAACTTCTTCGTCTTGTTCTATAGGTTCTTCATCTTTTTTTTCTAATACAGCTTCTTCATTTATTTCAGAATTGAGTTCATCTTCACTTTCATAATTTTCTTCATCAACTTTTTGCATAAAATCTAATACAATTTCATAAATATCTTGTTTATCCCAAGGTTCAATAAATTTATTTCCATTATGTAGAAAATAAGTAAATACATCACCTTTAAAATATTGTGATTTAAACCATAATACTTGAAAATCATCATAATCTTGTGGAAAATCTATATTTAGTTTTGAGAAATGTTTTGCCAAAGTTACACATATCCATTTTAAAGCATCATCTAATTTATTAAATTGTTCATCAGAATTTATAATATCCTGACCAAAATAATTATTAGTATAAAATGATAATAGTAATTTACAAGAAAAAATATTACTACTAATAGTTGGATGTGCAAGAATTTTTTCTTCAAGAATGTTTTCAAATCTAACAACTTTACTCATTATTTTATTATATAATTGATTAGTTTTTGTATAATATTATATCAATTTTTTATTTAGAAATATAATAAATTAATTATTTTAATAAATGTGTGGAATATGGGCATTAATTGAATTATATAGAAAACAAAAAACAAGTTTATATTATGATAACTTTATTCAAATTAAACATAGAGGTCCCGATATGTCTTCTTTTAGTTCATTTGGTTGTAATAATAATGTTCATATTGGTTTTCATAGATTGGCTATTTTAGACCGACATTATCATGCTAATCAACCTTATATTTTAGAAGATAGTGATAGAACAATTATATTTGTTTGTAATGGTGAAATATATAATTATAATGAATTAATTAAAAATCATAATCTAGACATCCATACAAATGCTGATTGTTTAACAATTCCAAAATTATATATTAAATATAGTTTGACAAACTTTCTAAAATTATTTGATAGAGAAATTAAAGGAGAATTTGCTTTTAGTTTATTTGAATTTGATAAATATAATAAATTAACAAATCTTATTATAGGACGTGATCAAATTGGTGTTCGTCCATTATATTGGACACCATTTAATCAAAATATGCAAAATATTGCTATTAGTTCAGAAGCAAAAGGATTAAGAGAAGATATAATAGATTATATTGATGAATTTGAACCAGGAAGTATAGTATCTATTAAATTTGATGATTTAAAAAAACCATTAATGCCTAATGTATATGATTTTAAAAATGTTTATAATGTAGAATCCATTCAATCTCTAGATGAAAATAAAGTATTAGAAACTGTTAGACAAAGTGTTATTAATAGTGTTAAAAGAAGATTAGATTCTGATGCACCTATTGCTTTTCTATTATCAGGAGGTGTTGATTCATCATTGGTATGTGGTATTAGTTCAAAAATATTATCAAAACCATTAAGAACTTTTTGTTGTGGTATGGAAGGAAGTACTGATTTAATTGCTGCTAGAAAAGTAGCAGAACATATTGGTTCAACACATACTGAAGTAATATTTACACCACAAGAAGGATTGAGTTATATAAGAGATGTTATTAGAACTATTGAAAGTTATGATACTACAACTGTTAGAGCATCTGTAGGGCAATATATTGCTTGTAAATATATTGGAACAAAAACAGATTGTGCTGTGGTAATGGTTGGAGAAGGACCCGATGAAGTATGTTCATCATATTTATTTAATTATTATGCTCCAAATGGTAAAGATTTAGATTTAGCT
>Ga0214923_10007645_pt1 | contig 11731 bp, 11 predicted proteins | sample LL1510_MetaG_FD_177993 | JGI IMG/M metagenome (GOLD analysis project Ga0214923, IMG submission 177993) | Freshwater microbial communities from Lake Lanier, Atlanta, Georgia, United States - LL-1510 | ecosystem: Environmental > Aquatic > Freshwater > Lake | place: USA: Georgia | collected... | reverse complement strand
CGCTACCGCGTCTCTCTTCCAAGTCACCGGTGACGATTCCTACCTCCATCAGGCGCAGGATCTCGCGCAGTACGCCCTGGCGCACTACTGGGACGGCGTCCAGCCGTCATCTCGCAACCCCGACGTTGGCGGTGGGTTCTTCACCACCCATGAAGCCGTCACGGACTTGTCGTGGCGCCCAAAAGACCTCCTCGACGGTGCCGTTCCGTCCGCCCATTCGGTTATGACGAGGGCATTTGCCACTCTGGCTGCGCTCACGAGCGACGATGGTGCCAATGCGGTGACCTCTCGCCTCGTATCTCTCGCTGGCGTACTGGCCGCCGATCACCCCACGGCCGTCCCCGACTTCGTCAACGCCCTGGGGCTCGCCAGCGCCCCACGACAGATCGTGATTCCCGGTGACCCACCAACGTGGTCACATCTCGTACGCTCGTCATTCGTGCGCGACGCAGTCAGAGTTATCGGATACGGCGACACCCCTCTTTTGGCGCATCGCGAACCCGAGCACGTGTATCTCTGTGAGTCGGGCACGTGTCATCTTCCGGCCCGTTCCGGAGTCGAGTTAGCCGAGCAGCTCCGTGGTCTCGGAGCCGTACTGCCATCATGAAATTTCGCCGCGATATCGATCGCCTCGAGACGCGTCGCTTTGTCTCTCGCATTCCTCCGCGCTCGCTGGCCACGGTCACGCCGGGCGCCACTGTCTACGGACTCGTTCTGGGATCAACAATCGAAGACACCACGGTCATCGACCTCGCGTCAGGGGCCCTCGTGCGCTGGCGGGTCCCGTGGCCGGATGGGGTTGACAGTGACTTGCAACTCTTCAGTGTGGTGGAGGCCGTTATCGCGGATGACCCGGCCGACGACGACCTCGCGCAGCCCGAAGCCCTCACAGTCGCGACGCTACCTCGGCAGGTAGGAATTCTCCGTGGTCGCGTCGTCAAGAAGTTGCTCGCCAACGTCGTGGCCCCAAGCGACGGTCCTCTCTTTGGGTTCCGGGGACCCAGCGCTCCCTACTGGGAGTTTCGAGGCGAGCGACCGAGCGTGGCACTCCTGGTCGTCGATCGCGGGCCCCAGTTACTACGACGGCACGATGATGGTTCGACGTGGGTTCGGTTCGGTTTCGAACTCGATGACGTTTGGCTCCTATGCGAGGACCCGACAGCGGTACGAGCGATTGACGCCACGCGTCGTCTTTCGCTCTCGGGCAAGGATCTGGCGCTGGCCTTGGGATTCAAGCCGGCCTACGTGCTCGCAAGTTTGTCGCAGCCCGTCGACGGCCACTGCTACAAGACGTGCACGGGACTCATCCCGCGCTACTAACTACTTCGGCAGTTTGCCGGACGCGAGGTCTTCGGCCATCGCCCAACCAAAGACGATCAATCGTTGTCCTTTGTTGGCCTTGAGCCCCTTGAAGAAGGGAGCCACGCCGTCGGGCAGTGTGCCCTTGGACGAGACGTAGTCCAAGCCACCAACGGGGAGATCGGTGAGCGAGTGAAAGAAAGATTGGTCGTCAAAAGCTCGCTCGCCACCAAATCGCTTCGCGAGACGTCGACCCCACGCGCGGTCTTCACCCGTCGGCTTGTAACCCTGGCGGGGCACGATGTCCGAGAGGCCGGCAAAGGCTCGAAAACCATCGGCCGATAGCAAACGCGTGCCGAGCAAGACGTCCTCATCCGGGAAGGCCAGTAGTGCCCGACGGTACTGGTCGTGCAGGAGAGCCTTGAGCGTCTGGTCGCTCTTGGCGTTGCGATCAACGAGGGCCACACCAACGAGAAGGGCCGGCGTGCCACCAATGCGCTCCAGCGTGCAGAAGCTGTAGCCGCGCAACTTGTTGCCTTCGCGAGCGTGAGTGACGAGAACCCAGTCCTCGCGTTGCTTGGAGAGAAAGCCGATATCGAATCGGGGCTCGCGGTCGGCGCAGAGGTCGGCCATTTCGGCCAAGTCGCTATCCGTGAGAGCCGTCGTGTCCTTCGTCGTCACCGTCATCGCCATAGACCCATTCTACGATGCGGCGGAGACCCCCTCATTTGGCAGGGCCGACTGAAAGAGATTGGCACCAAAAACCGTCAAGAGTTCTCCGGCCGCGTCGTCGACGTTGACTTTGATGTCGGCGCCGAGTCGAAAGCGCTTTGACGACTGTGGCGCGGAGAGGTAGACCTCAGTTTTGCCGGGATATCGCGTCAGAATTTCCCGTAATTGCTGTAGCCCTTCCGGCGTAGCGACGGGGCCCTCGAAGTTCAAGACCACGAAATCCTGGCCGATCGATCGAATCTTCGGCGACGTGATCTCGAGTGCCGTCGCACGGGCACGCTCGTCGCGCAGATCTACTCGGACCTTGACGCTCACGATGGCGTCCTTGACAAGTAGATGCGATGTCTCGAGGTAGGCCTTGCCAAAGACCCCTACTTCGATAGACGACGAGAGGTCTTCGATGATTAATTGCGCAAAAGGTTTATTCGACTTCGACACTTTGGTCGTGACCTCGGTGATGATGCCGGCAATACGAGCTATGGAGTGCGATCCCGCTTCTTCCACTGCGTCGCGCAGGTCGGCGATACTCAGATCGCTGTAGAGGGAGAGGGCCCGTTCAACACCAAGGAGTGGGTGGTCAGAGACATAGAGGCCGAGCATCTCACGCTCGAAGTTGAGCTTCTCTTCCTTCGTGAACTCTCGCTCGGGAATGGGAACATCGGTGCCGCTCCAGTCGCCGCTGTCGTCGAGCGACGCAAAGAGCGTGGAGATACCGTGCGTGAGGTCCTTGCGACGATCCAGAGTGCGGTCGACGAGTTCGTCCACAACCAATGTCAGACCCTGGCGAGGTACCTCGAGACTGTCGAAGGCTCCCCCCTTGGCAAGTGACTCCATCGTGCGCTTGTTGAGCACCAGCGGGTCCACGCGACGCACAAAGTCGTAGACGTCGGCGAAGGGGCCATCCTTCTCGCGTTCAGCCACGATGCGCTCCACGATGGCTTCGCCAACGTTTCGAACGGCGGATAATCCAAAGTTGATTGTGCGCTCGCGAGTCGAACTCGGCGCGAAGTCCACGAGCGACTCATTGACGTCCGGCACGCGAATTGAAATTCCCATAGAACGACACTCCGACAAGTACTGAGCGAGCTTGGTCTTATCGTCCTTCGACGAGGTCAACACCGCCGACATGTACTCCAACGGATAGTGAACCTTCAGCCAACCGTTTTGATAGGCAAGCAGGGCGTATCCATAGGCGTGCGACTTATTGAAGGCGTAGTCGGCAAATGGTTCGATCTTGTCGAAGAGCAACGTGCCCAACTCCGCGCCGTACCCATTGCTCTCGGCACCATTCACGAAACGTTCACGCTCGGCGGCAATCATTTCGCGGATCTTCTTGCCACAGGCCTTTCGTAGGTTGTCGGCCTCGGTCATGGAGTAGCCGGCAATTTTGGTGGCCACCTTCATGATGTCTTCTTGGTAAATCATCAAACCGTAGGTCTCATCGAGCACGTCAGCGAGGTCCTCGTGGTCGAACTGCACCGCCCGGCGGCCGTTCTTACGGTCGGCGTATTCGTGGTGCGTCTTTTCGCCCATGGGGCCCGGTCGATACAGGGCTACGAGCGCGGCGATGTCGTCAAAGGACGTCGGAGCGAGGCGACGCATGAGGTCGCGCATATTGGGACTTTCAAGTTGAAACAGCCCCATTGAAGCCCCGCGCTGCAACATGGCAAAGACTCCCTTGTCATCGAGAGGCACATGGTCGATATCCGGTCGCTCCCCGGTGCGCAGCTCGACGAGATCGAGACAGCGTTCAATAATGGCGAGATTCTTCAGTCCCAGGAAGTCCATCTTCAGCAGACCGAGGTCCTCGATACCGTGCATCTCGTACTGCGTGACGACCGGTGCGTCGTCGATTGAGCCTCCCGTTGGCTTGCGCTGAATGGGTACGTACTCGGTGACCGGCTCCTTGGTGATCACGACGGCCGCCGCGTGAATGCCGTCTTGGCGGCGCTTACCCTCCAGACCTAGCGCAACATCGACTGTCTTTTTGACGTCGGGATCGTTGGCGTACAAGTCACGCAAGCCTTGGGCCTCCATGAATCGATCCTCGAAGCCGGGAGTCTTTTCAAGACAGGCCGCCAACGGAACGTCTTTACCCATCAACAGCGGTGGCATGGCCTTAGCCACTCGATCACCAGTTCCAGGTGGGAAGCCCAGCACGCGGGCGGCATCGCGTACGGCGGCGCGCGCTTTGATCGTCGAGAAAGTGACGATTTGGGCGACGTGGTCTGAGCCGTACCGCTCGGCGGCGTACTTAATCATTTCGCCACGGAACCGTTCGTCGAAGTCCATGTCAATATCGGGCATCTGCTTGCGGCCGGGATTTAAGAATCGCTCAAAAATCAGTCCGTAGTGGATGGGGTCGATATCGACGATCTGTAGGCAGTAGGCGACGCAACATCCTGCCGCCGAACCGCGACCTGGACCGACACGAATCCTGGACTCGCGTGCGAATCGAATGAGGTCCCACACCACCAAGAAGTAGTCGGAGAATCCCATGTCGGAGATCACGGCGAGCTCGTATTCGAGGCGGTCGGTCACCACATCAGGCAGCGTCTGACCGTATCGAGCGCGCGCCCCTTCGTAGGTCAGGGCGCGAAGGTATTCATTTGCCGATTCGGCGTGGGTCGCCTTGAGGTACTGCTCGGGCACCGGGAACTGCGGCAGTGCGTCGTTGTCCTTTGAAATCGTGACCTGCGCACGCTCGGCAATCCACAGAGTGTTGTCGCAGGCTTCCGGGAGATCACGGAACAGGTGACGCATCTCCACCGCGCTCTTGAGGTAGTTCTCATGCGAATCGAAGTGGAATCGAGTCGGGTCGCTCATCAGCGATCCGGTCTGGACGCACAACAGGGCGTCGTGCGCGTCAGCGTCGTCGCGGTGCACGTAGTGAATGTCATTGGTCGCCAAAAGTGGCGCATTGAGCTTGCGTGAGATCTCGAGTAACTGTGGGTTGGTTTCGATCTGCTTTTGAATCCCGTGATCTTGAATCTCAATAAAGAAGTTGTCGCGGCCGAAGATGTCCTGAAGACGTGCCGCCAAGGCGAGCGCCTGCTCGTTCTCTCCGCGTTGGAGTGCTTCGAGCACCACGCCGGACAGGCAACTGCTGGTCGCAATGAGTCCCTCGTGGTATCGCTCGAGCAGCTCCCAGTCCAAGCGGGGCTTGTAGTAGTAGCCCTCAAGGAAGGCCAGGGACGAGAGCTGAATCAGATTGCGATACCCCGTGTTTGATTCGGCCAACAACGTGAGGTGGTTGTAGAGCTTGTGGCCGCCTTCGGCATCGCCACCACCGTCGTCCACCTTGCCCCGCCGTGGTGGTCGGTCAAAGCGAGACGTTCCCGACATGTACGCCTCGAGGCCGATGACGGGGGTAATGCCACTCTTGCGACAGGTGTCGTAGAAGTCGAGGATGCCGTACATGTTGCCGTGGTCGGTAATGCCAATGGCCGGCTGGCCGTCCTGTACAGCGGCTTTCACCATCTCTGCGACACGGGCCGCCCCATCGAGCATTGAGTACTCGGTGTGGTTGTGGAGGTGAACGAAACTGTCGGTGCTCATGTCAACTATCTCGACGCCACGGACGTGGACGGGACAGCGACGCTACCGTTCAGCGGCAGTCCGACGGTGGAATTCGCTGGCATCTAGAGATACGTACCGGGAGCTGGCGATCCCGGCCCGTTTGTCGTCAGCTCTCGCTGGCGCATCTGCTCGAGCTGCGCCGCGGCTGCCGCCTGCTGGGCAAAGAGCGACGCCTGGATACCGTGGAAGAGTCCCTCCAACCACCCAACCAGTTGGGCCTGCGCCACTCGCAGTTCCGATTCGCTGGGAACTTCGTCCGTAAAGGGCAAGGCCATGCGGGCCAGTTCGGCCGAGAGGTCCGACGACAGAGCATCGGAGAGTTCCTTCACCGACTGCTCGTAAATCTCACGGAGGCGTCGACGACCGCCCTCGTCGAGCTGCGCACTCCGTGCCTCGTCAAGGAGATTCTTCACCATTGAGCCGATACGCATCACCTTCGCCGGTTGCGAGATGAAGTCCGGTGCCTCGGCAGACTCTGATTCTCCGGCTGCGCTCGGTGGTGGAAGCACTTCGTCGGGGGCGATGGACTCGGAGGTTTGGTCAGAAGTCATAGTGGCAGTGTGCCACTAACCAGCGACATTCCGTGCGTCCCTCGGTCAAATGGTGACTGAATTGGTAGGATTTTGCCGTGAGGGTGTCGACGCGAGGTGACTACGCCAGCCGCGCGCTTTTGAGTTTGGCTCTTCACGCCGACGTGGACGGCCCGACGTCGGTTCGTGACATCGCTGAGCGGACCGGGCTTCCGCAACCGTATCTTGAACAGATTCTGCTTTCGTTAAAGGGCGCGGGAATTGTGATCTCCAAGCGTGGAGTCGGTGGCGGCTACATCCTGGCCCGCTCCCCTGACGAGTTGACCCTGGCCGAAATCGTTGCCGCGGTCGACGGACCCATCGTCGCCGGTGACTTTGGTGAGCCCCACGCCGACGGAGCTTGCAACCACGAAGGGCAATGTGCGCTCCTCGCAGTCTGGGCCGAAGTAGGGAGCCATATGGCCGAACATTTAGGCAGTTACACCCTGGCCGAAATGGTCCAACGGGCACGGGGAAACCGCCCACCGCGTCAAGAAACATAAGAATTTCAGAAACCTGGCGGAATTGACACTCTGTGGAGTTACTGAGTGGTAACTTCTCACCATACCGATAGTGAATTATCGGTCACGACCCCCGGGTCGGAGAAATGCAGTTGGTTTTCGAAGGAGAAATCTGTGAGCAATACCCCCCGCCGCTCCGGTAGTTCGTCGAACGACATGCTGGCGCTTTTCATGCGTGACCTCGACCGCTACCCGATGCCGAACTACGACGAGCAAGTCGAACTTGCCAAGCGCGTACAAAACGGAGACGCCGAAGCGAAAAAGCAAATGATCGCCGGCAACCTCCGTCTCGTTATCCACTGGGCCCGCCGTTATCAGGACCGCGGCGTCGAGATGGCCGATCTGCTCCAAGAGGGCACGTTTGGCCTGATGCGCGCCGTCGAGAAGTTTGAGCCAGAACGCGGATTCAAATTCTCTACCTACGCCACCTGGTGGATTCGTCAGTCGCTCCAGCGCGCCGTACAGCAGCATGGTCGCACCATTCGCATCCCCCTCGAAGTTGGCGAGCAACTCCAGCGTCTCGAGGCCGCTACGGCCGAGTTGACCTCCATTCACGGACGTCGACCGACCGACGAAGAGATCTTCGAAGCCACGGGTATTACCCGGGCGCAACGCCTCCAACTCGAGAACCTGCCCGCCGTCACGGCGAGCCTCGATCAGCCGGCTAGTTCGGACTCCACCACGACGCTCGGTGAGCTCGTCGGCGGTGAAGACAGCGGGTGGATTGACGGCATCGAGAGTTCAATGATGCGCGACCAGCTCCAAGGCGCCCTCACGCACCTCAACGAACTCCAGCGCGACGTCTTGACCCTGCGTTACGGACTCAGTGGCGCCACACCGCTCTCGCTGCAGGCCACGGCACAAAAGCTCGACATCGGAGTGCGCCGTGTGCGTCGTGCCGAGGAAGAGGCCTTGGAGATTCTGCGCGAGAACAAAGAAGTCATCGCGCTGCACGAAAACGTCTAAGAGTGTGGCGTGACGAGCGACGCTATGTCGCTCGGTAGATCAACCTGCGTCGTCACTCGAGTGCCCGTTGTCGGGTGATCAAAACTCAAAGTTTCCGAGTGGAGGAAGAAACGTTCTTCGCTGAGACGCTTGTCGCGCCGTTGGCCGTAGCGGGTGTCGTTCACGACCGGGTGTCCAATCGCGGAAAGGTGGACACGAATTTGGTGCGTTCGTCCCGTTTCCAGTCGCAAGCGGAGCAAAGTCAATGCCCGCGGCTTCGTGAGACGCTGAATGACTTCGTAGCCAGTCCGCGCGGGGCGCCCGTCTGATTTCACCGCCATCATCGTCGGAACCTTCACACTGCGACCAATGGGGGCGTCCACCACCCCTCGCTCCTCGGTGACATCACCTTCAACGAGACCGATGTAGGTGCGGCCCATCGAACGATCGGCCAGTTGGTCAGAGAGGGAGTAGAAGCCCTCTTCGGTGCGCGCGAACACTAAGAGTCCCGACGTGCCCTTGTCGAGGCGGTGTACGACTCCAGGACGCAGGGGTTCACAGACTTCCTTGAGCGCGAGTTCGAGAACCTCGGGGTAGCGAGCGGCGACACCGGCTACCAGCGTGCCGTCGCTGCGTCCTGCGCCGGGGTGGACCACTTGGTCGGCGGCCTTGTTCACCACCACGAAGTGCTCGTCTTCGAGGATGACCTCGACCGGCACTGACGCGTCGGAACGCACAATCCCATCGTCGTCTTCGGGCAACACCGCAAAGAGCCGCTGATTCTCCGTGAGGGTCACCGACGACTTCGTCACCAGTCGACCGTCAATGGTCACGCGGCCGTCGCCGACGAGCTTGGTCACTTCGTTGCGTGAGAGACCGGTCAACATAGCAATCGCTCGATCGACACGAACACCTGCCAGAGATCCGGGCACCACCACATCCAAGCTTTCGCCGGTAGTGAATTCGGTCAGCTCGTCGTCGCTCACCGCGTTAACGACTGTCCACGAAGTAAAAGCACACCGAGAACGATAACCCCGAATGTGATGGCGACATCAGCGATGTTGCACACGAAGAGATTACCGACGCCCAGAAAGTCGACCACGCGGTGTGCATCTGAGCCGAAGCGGTCCGCCAGATTACCCACAGCACCACCGAGAATGAGACCAAAGGCCAGCGCCGGCAACCCCGGGCGAGAGTGCACCGACCCAATCAGCACCCCAGCCGCAGTAAGTAACACCATGGCAATCCCGACTGCGGGAACTGACGAAAGCCACGAAAAAGACACGCCCGCGTTCTCGGTGACGTGTAAGCGAAACGGCCCAAAGGAGCTCGCAGCAACGGTCCACCGTGACTGGGCGACAGCTTTCGAGATTGCGTCAACAACCAGCACCACGGTGGCGGTGAGCCACGGGAAGTTGGGGCGGGTTAGTACCAGCGCTGGCGGCGGCAGTCCACGCACAAAAACACGGGAATCTGCGAGAGCAGGCGATCTCGGGGAATCGCTTCGTAACAATCATCGCATCGCCCGTACGTTCCCTCTTCAACTCGGAGCAGGGCATCTTCGATCTCACGCATCTTTTCGACGAAGCGCTCGGCCGATTCCTTCATCTGTTCGCGGTCCAGGTCAGACCCGACGTCCATGTTGGAGTCACCGTCAAACTCCACGTGTTGGCGGTCAACGAGGAGGTCCTCGGCACGAGCATTGAGTGAGTCGACTTCTAGCTGGGTCTCTTCACGAGTTTGGATCAACAGGGTGCTCATCTGATCCAAGAAGGCCTTGTCGTTGCCGTACGGTTTCGACGTACGCTTCCGGGCGAGCTCCTCCGCGGCTTTGGCGCGAGCCAACTCCTCGGCTTCACGACGCTGGCGCTCAGCCTCTTCACGGCGTTGCTCTTCAGCGAGGCGGCGGAGCCGTTCTTGCTCGTTGGCTCGTTCCTTTGCTTCAATTTCACGGCGCTTCGCCTGTTCGGCGGCCTCTTTCTCGCGTTGCTTCTTTGCGATCTCCGCAGCCTTCTCGCGCTGCTTCCGGAGCAGTTCGGCCTCGCGAGCCTTCTTCGCTGCCTCTTTGGCGCGGAGCTTCTCTTTGGCGAGACGCTCTCGTTCCTTCTTGGCGACAGCGGCCGCGCGCTCGCGCTCCTTCTTGGCGGCAGCGGCCGCGCGCTCTCGTTCCTTCTTTGCCGCTTCTCGTTGCTTCGCTGCAGCTGCCGCTTCACGAGCCTTTTCCTTGGCTCGTGCGACGGCCTCTCGCTTCTTGAGCGCGGCGGCCTGGAGTCTCAGGCGATCCTTCTGCGCTGCCGTCAGGGGCTTCGGTGTCGGGGACTTCTTGGCGGGAGTGACCTTCTTGGCCGGCGCCGACTTTAGGGGGGTCGGCTTTTTCGCAACACTCTTCTTCGCCGGTGCTGTCTTTGCAGCTGAAGACGTCTTCTTCGCTGTGGTGGCCTTCTTCGCTACTGATTTACTGGCCTTCGCCGCGGGCTTCTTAGCGACCGGCTTCTTCGATGCAGGCTTCTTCGTCGCCACGTGATCTCCTCAAGAAAATTCTCTAAATTGCAGTCGGGGCAAGATACCAGCCCCCCGTGACGTGTTAATCGTTGTCATCCGAAAGATTGAGGGCTTGACCGATTGTGGTGACCTCGCCCGTCGCAACGGGAGCCGGTGAATGCGACACGGTTGTCGCCTCCGGCGCAGAGGTCGGAGCGGGAGTCGGAGCAGTCGACGTATCAGGAGTCGAGGACTGACGAACCGCGAACTTTGTCTCCATCCAGTGGCCCACTTCACCCAACAAGGTACGGAAGCGCTCTCGCTCGTTGCTGATGAACTGATCGAGCGTCGCAATGTCTTCGGTGAGGCGACGCTTCTTGCCTTCGAGTTGCGTGACTTCGTCAAGTGCGCGGCTCTTGGCTTCGTCGAGATACGCGCGTGCCTCTTCCTTGGCGCGAGCGACCATGGCTGACGCCTCGGCCGACGCGGTGGCCTTCGCCTTATCGATGAACTCCTGGGTCATCGCCAACAAGCTGGCCGCCTGGTCGACACCCTGTGGCGTTGACGACGACGCAGCGACAGGTGCCGATGGGGCCGGAGCTGGGGCCGGAGCAGCAATCGACGGCGCTCCGCCGCCCTCTCCCTCGAGCTGTTTGATTCGCTCGGAGGCACGGCGTAACTGCTGATTCAGCTGGTTGTGCTGCTCTCGGTAGTGTTCGCGCAGCATTTCGACTTCGACAGCGACCTGGTCGAGAAAGTCGTCGACTTCGGCGACGGCAAAACCACGCAATCCAACCTTGAATTCAATGGTCTTGAGCTGATCGATGGCTGGTGTGAGAACTGTGGAATCCATGCCGACACGATACCCCGAAACGGGGATTTTCCGCTATTACGCGTAGCTGGCGAGAAAGCGGATGAGCCAGACCACCAAGATAGAGACCACCAGCGCGGAGAAGTCGATACCGGCTCCGCCAACTCGCAAAATGGGCAGGGCGCGACGAACCGGACCTAGGACCGGTTCAGTGATTCGCTCGACAATCGCTCGCAACTGCTCGACGAGGGCCACGCCGGTTCGCGGCACCCAACTCAAGATGACCCGCGCGAAGAGCGCGTACATAAAGAGCTGCAAAATGAGGATGATGAGCCCCACGGCTAACTCTCAAATCGAGTCAGTCGGAAGCGGTCGATAGCCGCCGGGGAGACGGTGATGGAGCGAATTGGTTCCGCCAGAATCACCGAACCTTTCACGAGCGCCTGGATGCGACCATTCATGGCGTAGATGTAACCGCAGACAAAGGCCACGATACGCCGCGACGTCTCGGGGTCACAGTGGGCGGTGTTGACAATCACGGGCCGGCGGGCCTTCAGTAGATCGCAGATATCCCGGCATTGGCCGTATTCGGTGGCGACAAAGAGCTCCAGCTCGGCCGTCTCGGCAGAGGTTGTAAACCGAGCGACGCCGCCCGGAGGAGTGGCATCGCGGTAGAGCGCGTCGTGGGCCGCGGTGTTAATGGGTGTGCGCGGTACTCCCCCGCCCAAGACGGTGACGCCGGTGGTGTAGGTAGGAGCCGGCGGCTCCGGAGCTGATGGAGCGACGAACGGCGA
>Ga0214923_10007644_pt1 | contig 11731 bp, 13 predicted proteins | sample LL1510_MetaG_FD_177993 | JGI IMG/M metagenome (GOLD analysis project Ga0214923, IMG submission 177993) | Freshwater microbial communities from Lake Lanier, Atlanta, Georgia, United States - LL-1510 | ecosystem: Environmental > Aquatic > Freshwater > Lake | place: USA: Georgia | collected... | reverse complement strand
GTGCAAGGAGCAAAGATTCAACTTGCTATGGATCAAGGCTACTCATCCCCAACTGCAAAAATAGTTACTGCAGGTTCTAGGTTGTATGGATTAGTAGAGGGTGAGTTATTTACCTCCTATGACATGGCAGCTCAAGGTCAAACATTACAAGCACATCTTTGGTCATCCCTTGAAAGAGCGAGTGAAAATTAACAATAAATTCGCTGGTGAAATTCTTGCCACCGTTACAAGAGGCGGCATTGTAGAATTATTACATCTAGGTCACTTAATAGTTTTAAATGCAGATGGATCAACTTACCTTTCAAAGGGCTCACCTGAATTGCCAATCTTTCCAAGGAGCGCAGTTAAATCACTGCAAGCCTCCGCGATGTTAAAAGCAGGGCTAACTGTTAGTGATGAGGAGCTTGCAATAATTTGTGCATCTCACTCAGGTGCTCAAAGCCATATTAATTTAGTAATTAAGATGTTAGAAAAAAAGAAATATAACAATCTCAGAATTATAAAACACAGTTGATAAACCACTTGGCGAAAAGGAAAGATTGCCTGGGGTGAAAAGAGTGCTAGTAAGTTAGCCCAAAACTGTAGTGGTAAGCATGCCGGGATGTTGATAACTTGTAAGCAAAATAGCTGGGATATGGCTAATTATTTAGAGCTAAACCAGCCCTTGCAGGATGCAATCAAAAGTGAGATTGAATTATTATCTTGTGAAAAGGTTTTCGCATCAACCTTTGATGGTTGCGGTGCGCCATTATTTGCAATCTCATTAACTGGTTTAGCTATATCTATTTCTAATTTAGTAAAATCAGATGAAGCAGCACATCAACAAATTGTTAACGCCTGCACTACTTATCCAGAGTTAGTTGCTGGGCAGGGTCGATTAACAACACGATTGATGAGAGCAGTTCCTGGTTTATTTATGAAGGAGGGGGCAGAGGGAATTGACGTTTGCGCGCTATCTGATGGCAGAGTGATCGCAATAAAGATTATTGATGGCTCTTGGCACCCTGTTGCACCAATAATTATGGAGATCTTTAAAAGGTGGGGTATTTCTATGCCAGATGAAAGTATGAAGATTTATGGTGGTGGGAGCGTAATTGGTGAGGTTATTGCAAATATTTAAATCACTTAAATTCATTAAGAATTTATCATGTGAAATCCCGCGTGCTTGAAAACTTACCATTTTGATGGTGTACTCCCCACTTCTTGATCAAGCAGGAGTTGAAGTAAATGTATTCACTAGAGCAAATAAACCAAATCAACCTGAGTCAGTTGAGGTTGCAGATTGCGCAACCATTAAAGATTTATAACCCAGCCCAGAATAAAGATTCTCTAAAAATAACTTCCTGGCAAGTAATAAGGCCATGATCAAATAAGTTTGGGCTTTATTTGAAAAACCTCAATAAAGTACGCAGTTTATTGCTAAAACTTAAAAGTGCTTTACTAAATCATTTTTTTTATATCCAGCAATGCTTAAACTTTTCCAATTATTTACTATTAAATTTAAGAATTTACTAATTTAGATTTGTACCAGTCAAAAGTTTGTTTTAACCCAAATTCGAATTCAATCTCTGGAAAGAATCCTAAGTTAGACATCTTTGTACAGTTAAGTGAGTATCTCTGGTCATGCCCCTTTCGATCTTCTATGTAAACAATGCTTCCAGAAAAGTTTGGCTTTGCAATTTCAATCAATGCCAAAGCTATCTCATTATTAGATCTTTCAATGTTTGATCCAATGTTGTAAATGTTGCCAGCAGAACCCTTTTCTATCACTTTCATAATTGCTCTACAATGATCTTCTACGTGAATCCACTCCCTTAAATTATTGCCATTACCATAAATTTCTATTGGTTTTGATTTAATTATGCTTTCAATACTTTTTGGAATTAGTTTCTCATGATGCTGTCCAGGGCCGTAATTATTTGAACACCTTGTAATTCGAATGTCGAGGCCATGGGTTTTATAGAAGGCGAGTGCAAGTAAATCGCCTGAAGCTTTTGAAGCCGAATAAGGTGAATTTGGTTCTAGCAGCGAAAATTCATTCCATGATCCTGAATTTATCGAACCATAGACTTCGTCAGTAGAAACTTGTATAAAAATTTTAACCTTTGCTTTTAGAGCACATTCCAACAAAACTTGAACTCCTAGAGCATTAGATTTCACAAATGGAATAGAATCACTTATGGACCGATCAACGTGAGATTCAGCAGCAAAATTAACAACTACGTCAACACCATGCATAACTGAGAGTGATAGGTTAAAGTCAGAAATATCTCCTTTTACAAATTCAATTTGAGTATTTTCTAGTAATTTGACGATTTCATCGTACTGAGCTGCGTAACTTAATTTATCGAAAATAACAATTTTGGATTCTGGATAATTCCTCACCAGTAATTTAGTAAATGCAAGTCCTATGAACCCAGCCCCACCAGTTATCAAATATCTTAAGGGTCTATTTACTTTGTCCAACATGCTCCAAGCCTAGGAAATTCAACATTGAGAGGCTAAAGTTACTCTATGCGAGGAATCATATTAGCAGGTGGAGTTGGGAGTCGCCTTTATCCTTTAACTTACTCTGTAAACAAGCATCTCTTACCTGTGTACGACAAACCTATGATTTATTATCCTCTCGCCACGCTTATGAACTCAGGTATAAATGAAATATTATTAATTTCTAATCCTGCAGATATACCAGCATTTAAAAGAGTTCTGGGAACAGGAAGCCACCTAGGAATAGATTTAAGATATGAAAGTCAAGAGGAACCCCGAGGTATCGTTGAAGCCTTCTTAATAGCTGAAAAGTTTATCGGAAATGAAAATGTCGCATTAATTCTTGGAGATAATTTATTTCATGGTTCAGGGTTGGGTCGAAATTTAGCGGATCTTAATCACGTGGATGGCGCTCATATTTTTGCTTATAGAGTTAATAACCCCCAAGATTATGGTGTAATCGAATTTGACAAAAATTTTAAAATCGTCTCAATTTATGAAAAACCATCCGCGCCAATTTCAAATTTTGCAATTCCTGGATTGTACTTCTTTGACTCATCAGTAAAGAAACTTGCAAAAGAAGTTAAAGTAAGCACAAGGGGTGAATTAGAGATAGTAAGTTTACTTGAAATTTATCAGGACCATAAAAATATTTCCGCCCAATTACTACCTAGAGGAACAGTTTGGCTTGATGCCGGATCACCTAAAGCCTTGTCAGATGCTTCAAATTTCGTCAGAATAATTGAAGAGCGACAAGGATATAAAATAGCCTGCCTTGAGGAGATTTCATGGCGACTTGGCTTGATTTCTCACTCCAATCTTAAGAAACTGGTACTTTCCTATCCAAAATCAAATTACCAAAGTTACTTATTAGACTTACTTAATCAAGAATTTGAGAAAGAGTTGTGAGGACTTGAACGTTTCTGAGATTGCGATTCGGACTTCAAAAAATGAAACTGGGATTTTGGACTCACTTGATCTTGGAGAAAATTTCCCCTTTATACCTAGACGCATTTTTACGGTACGCCCAAATTCTGATGCTGAGTACCGTGGTAACCATGCCCATAGAAAATGTAAGCAGTTTTTGATGGTGGTAAATGGATCATGCAGGCTGGAAACTATAAGCATGGATAGTCACCATGCTTATTTGCTTGAAGCTGGGAAATTTGGTGTATATATTGAACCTTTAACTTGGGTAACACTGTCTAACTTTAAAGATAATTGCTGCATTCTTGTTCTTGCATCAGATCATTATGATCCAAATGATTACATTTATAATCTAGAATTAATTAAAACAGGATTACTCGATTGAGTATTGGATTGATTTAAAACTATTATGTCTATTCCTTTATTTGATATGGACAAACATTTAAAAACTCACAAATTGATTATTCAATCTAGTATTGCAAGAGTAATTAACTCGTCTTCGTTAGTGCTTGGTGATGAAGTGTTAGAGTTTGAGAAAGAATTTGCAGCGTATTTAGGAATCAAACACTGTATTGGCGTAGGAAATGGTACGGATGCTCTTGAACTTGCACTACGTGGTTTGGGAGCCGGTACGGAAACTAAAATTGCAATAGTTGGAAATGCAGGAGGTTATTCAAGGATCGCAGTAGAGCTAATTGGAGCCAAACCAATATATATAAAAACTGACCCTCTCACTTCAGCTATGTCAATTGAATTCTTGGAAAAAACTGTAGCTGAGCAGAAGATTGATATTTTAATACTTACGCATTTATATGGATATGTTCACCCAAATATCAATCAAATAGTAAAAATTTGTCGCACAAATAATATTCGGTTGGTAGAGGATTGTGCTCAGTCCCACGGCGCAGTAGTGAATGGTAAAAAAAGTGGAACTTTTGGAGATATTGGTACTTTTAGTTTCTATCCAACAAAGAATTTAGGATCTTTAGGTGACGGGGGTGCCATAGTTTGTAACAATGAGGAACTCTCAATTCAAATTAATAGTTTAAGGCAGTATGGTTGGCAAGAGAAGTATAATGTGAAAAATAAATATGGAAGGAATTCTCGATTAGATGAGATTCAAGCTGCAATTCTACGTGGCTTTCTTCCTAAGTTAGATCTCTGGAATAAGTCAAGATTGAAAGTTGCTAAAAAATACCTACAAGATATAAAGAATAGTAAAATCATTTTGCCAAGATTTAATTTAGATTCGTATGTAGGTCATTTATTTCCTCTTTTTACTACTGATTTCGATGGTTTTAAAGAACATTTAATTATGAATGATATAAATTTTGGCACCCACTATCCCATTGCTGATCAATTCCAACCTGCTTGGAATCCAGAGAATGAAATGAATCTCGATTCTGTACAAAAAACTGCCATTACTATTCCTATTTCACAATATTTAGACTCGAGCCAGGTCAATAAAATTATAAAAATTATAAATGAGTTTTAAATGGAAATTTAACTGTGAAATCAAAGTATCTGAAGCTGTTAATCCAATTTCGCAACCCAATAGTACTTGGATAAAAACCTTTATTTATTTCAAGTTGAATCTCTGATTTTCTTAAACTGTCCAAATAGGGTACAAATACAAACTTTTTTAAATTCCTACTTGGTTTCACTCGATATGGCATAAAACCAAGAAGGCTGATGAAATGCAGTCTCTTCAAACCTGAAAAATGGAAAAACACTAACTTACTTTTTCTTCCACTTTCCAAGACGAAAATCTGATCATCATTCATAATAGCACTAGAACAATTCCAAGGCGCAGCATTACAGCCTGGATAATTAATCACCTTTACGTGATTGTCAAGAATTTCAAATTCATCCAAATACTTTTGATCTCCATATACTCCATAACTCAAATTAACAGCGGTGCTTTGTAGGCATTTTGTACTCCACCACTCAAGTAATTTATTAGCTCCTTGATGTGAACTAAAAGCAATCAATCCAACATTAAATTTTCCATACTTTTCAAGATTTTTATTTCCTGACGAAAAATGATGTGGTGTAATAGCTACTGAGTAATCGTTGGTACTTAATGCTATCTGATGAAAATCTGAGAAGAAAAAAGTATCGGAATCCAAATATACATTAATTTCACTACTAAAAAACTTTTTTACAAATTTGATTAGGAAAGGTGTTACACAATAGAAATACTCCAGTGCACTTCTATTATTTTTTGCAGCTAGAATTTCTGGAAATGAATCCTCGAGTTCTGATATATGATAAATATGCAACTGAACAATTTTTAATCTCTTAAATTTCGAAACAGTTTCTTCGTCATGACCGATCAAAACAATCGTGTCCCGATAACCAAAATTAATTAAAGATTTAATAAGTGATAGTGCCTTAGCTGCGTAATTAATATCGCAGTGCGTTACTATGCAAATTTCTTTATCCCGCTCGACAGGGTTACTTTTAGGCGAGGAATTTAACATGTGATAATGTTACCTTTAATCTAAAGAATGGGGGTTCTTTGTACAGCCCCGTAGTTATTTTTGGATATAATCGTCCCGAAAAATTCTTAGCTGCAGTATCAAGTTTGTCTAGGAATCAACTTGCAAAGCTAACTGAATTGTTTGTTTTTATTGACGGGCCAAAAACAATTCATGACATTCCCCGCGTTAATGCTGTGAATGAAATCGCACAAAAAATTTCTGGTTTCAAGGATATCCATATTATTTCACACTCAACTAATTTAGGTTTAGCTAACTCAATAAGACACGGATTAAGTTTTGTTCTTAAAAATAATCATTCCGTAATTGTTATTGAAGATGATTTAATTGTCTCAGACATTTTTTTAGATTATATGAATAGTGGTTTATGGCACTACTCAAATGAGCCAAGAGTGGCAAGTATTCAAGGCTATCAATATCCTATTGCCGAAATTTTTCATGAACCTGTTGCATTAAAAGGTGCTGATTGTTGGGGTTGGGCAACATGGAGAGATCGTTGGGAATCTGTAGTTTTTGATTCTGACCAGCTCTACAAGAATTTGAAATCAAGAGGGTTAGACTATGAATTTGATTTGGATAAGTCCATGCATTACATGATTATGTTAGAAAATGAGAGAGATAAATTAATTGATTCTTGGGCAATTTGTTGGCATGCTTCGATGTTTTTGCAAGACCGAGTATCAATTTATCCAGGTCAAACTTTAGTAATTAATACTGGTTTTGACGGTAAAGGAACGCATAAAACCAGGACAAAAATGTTTGACACCAAACTGGGCTACTGGAATATCGAAACCGAGTGGCCAGAACCTAAAGAAAATTATAATTATAGAGTTTCACTCATAGACTTTTACAAAAACAATTACCATACAAAAGATAAATTATCTTTTCGACTAAAAAAATTAATTGTTCGTACGGTGGAAAAACTAAATCTGTACTCTGACAAAGAAACAATATAAACTTACCTCTTTCGCTCGCAAAAGTACCCATATGAATCAAACATCTGATTACCAAAATTTAGAACAGAATTTTCTTCTTTAATAACAAACTTTATATCATATTTTTCATTCAGAATAGACTCGAAAATTGGTTTCGATAGCACCTTAACTGTTGTACTTACCAATTCATTATTTCGCTTTCTTTCTAAATAGCCCGGCCCGTGATCTACTAACAGTGATATTTGAGCGAATTCGTATGCTATATTCAGGGATAAAGGTGTTCTAGTAATGTAAAGATAAGTAGAATCTATTTTAACAAGATCTTGTAAGAACACGATTGGGTTTTTTATATATTGTATTGAACTATTAGCCATAATTAAATCAAATTTTTTCATTGCTATCGATTGAAAATCAGTTACAAATTGTAACTCAAGGTTTGGTCTTAAGAATTTTACTGCAGTTTTAACCATCTTTGGTGTTTCTAGAACGGTCCAATCAAAATTCTTAATGTTAGATGCAAATTTCGCCTCATAATAATGATTTCCCCCTCCGCCCCCTACATCAAGCACTGTTACTGTGTTAGAAAAATTACCGACTGCAAAAGGAAGTAGGGTACGAATTGCTGATAATGGAATTTGACTAGTGTCATTTAAATCAAAAGAATACAAATAATTTTTTTTAATTATAAAGTCTATTAGTTCTTGGTTATTATAACCATCATCTATAATAATTTTAGGCGAAATTTTACTCTTAATTCTAAATATTAAATTTGTGAACAAAACTCTTGTTAGTTTAGCTAATATTTTTCGCATAATAATGATGCGAGTATAGAACTTCTTCATTGATTTGTGAAGGAGGGAACAGAAGGAATTGAAGTTTGCGCCATATCTGATGGCAGAGTTATTGCAATAAAGATTATTGATGGCTCCTGGCGTCCTGTTGCGCCAATCATTATGGAAATCTTTAAAAGGTGGGGTGTTGAGATTCCGGATGAGAGTGTGAAGATTTATGGAGGCGCAAGCGTAATTGGTGCGGAAATCGCCAATATTTAAAGTTCTTAACTTAAGTTAGAATTGATGTCATGAAATCCCCACGAAATTCAAAAATTGCCACTTTGATGGTTCACACCTCACCTTTAGATCAAGCGGGCACAGGCGATGCCGGTGGGATGAATGTTTATGTGGTGGAAACTGCTAAGAAGATGGCCCAAGCAGGAGTTGGCGTAGATATTTTTACCAGGGCTAATAAACCAAATCTGCCAGAGAGTATTGAGATTGCAGGTGGGGTAAATGTTAAACATTTAGTTGCAGGCCCTTTTGAAGGTTTATCTAAAGAGGAGCTGCCAAGCCAATTAGGAGCATTAACTAGTGCTTTTATGAATTACCAAAAACAATTACCTAAGGATTATTACTCACTTCTTCACTCTCATTACTGGATCTCAGGACAATTAGGTTGGGTGGTAAGTGAGGCAACTGGAACTCCATTAATTCACACGATGCACACAGCTGCCAAGGTTAAGAATTTAAATTTAGCCGATGGTGAAAAACCAGAGCCACAAATTAGAGCAATTGGTGAAGAACAGGTAGTAGCGGCAGCAACTGGTTTAATAGCAAACACAGATGCTGAGGCAGCTTCATTGGTTTCACTATACGATGCCTGCCCTGATCGAGTATTTGTTGTGGCCCCTGGCGTTGATCTGCAAAGTTTTTCACCAGCAGATGGCAAGGGATCAGCTCGTGAGCGATTAAATATTGCACCAGATGCCATCCTGCTTACATTTGTCGGAAGAATCCAACCTCATAAGGGCCCTGATGTATTGATAAAAGCTGCAGCTGAGATGGTTGCTCACTCACCATATCTTCGCGCCAAACTTGCAGTGGTAATCATGGGCGGTGCCTCTGGAAGAGGAGTAAATGAGTTAGAAAATCTTAAATCACTAGCAAAGTTTTTAAAGGTTGAAGATTTTACACATTTTGTTGATCCAGTATCACGGGCAGTTCTTCCTGATTGGTATCGGGCAAGTGATTTAGTATGTGTACCAAGTTACTCTGAATCATTTGGATTAGTAGCACTTGAAGCCCAAGCTTGTGGCACACCAGTTGTTGCAACCGCTGTTGGTGGACTTAGAACAGCTGTCTCAGATGGTATTTCAGGCTCTCTAGTTGATGGTCATGACCCAAAGGCTTGGTCTGCAGTAATTTCAAGATTAATTGCTGAACCACAACGCCGATTGCTCTTATCAATTGGCGCTGTAGAGCATGCCAGCCACTTTGGGTGGGAGATGACTGCTAGAAAAACTCTAGATGTTTATGACTGGGCTCTTGGCAATAATAAGAATCAAGAGAAGTTCAAGTTACTTAGAAATCAGTAAGAGATAAGTACAAAATTTTTAGGCCAAATATCAAAATGGTTTATTGGGTATAGTTCACGCATGGTCTTCTTGAATTCCTCTGTATTCAAATTTACTGAGATCAAAAGAGTTTTGCTGCTCCTAGAAAAAAAGGATCGTCTTAAACTTTTCTTAGTCTTGATGGTTAACACTTTTCTAGCATTCTTAGATTTATTGGGAGTCGCACTTATTGGAATAACCTCTGCTATTTTGATTCGTGGTTTACAAGGGTTAACGGCAGGTGATCAAGTCTCTAGATTCCTTAAAATACTTAATCTAGAGGGTTTACCGCAAAGGAATCTATTGATTCTACTTGGTAGCACCGCATTTACTTTCTTCATCCTTAAAACAATTCTTTCGGTTTTTTTCTTAAGGAAAACTCTTCGATACATGAGCATTCGTAATGCACAGATTTCTAGCTCACTAGTTTCGAAAATGCTGAATAGACCTGTAGAAAAAATCTTCAGAAAGTCAATCCAACATCAAATTTACAATGTAACTGATGGAGTTGAAAATTTAGTTACGGGGGTCGTGACAGGTTTAGTTGTTATAGTTTCGGATTTGGTTTTGCTCTTGGTAATCCTCTCGGGATTAATGTTGGTCGATCCAATTACTTCAGTTGGTACTTTTTTTATGTTCACTGGAATTGCATTCCTTCTCTATTTCCTACTTCATAAGAGAGTTATAGTATTGAACACCAAATCGGTTAATCAGAGTATTTATTTTAATCAAAAAGTTTCTGAAGGCATAAACTCTTTTCGAGATTTATTTATTAAAGGTGGTAGAGAGTTTTATGCAAACGAAATACGTAAAACTAAAATGCAATTAGCCGGTTATAGCGCAGAAATTAAATTCATTCCAAATATAAGTAAGTACACTATTGAAGTATCAGTAATCTTAGGAATTGCAATTATTGCAGGAATCCAATTTTATCTATTCGATTCCAATCGAGCCATTGCAGTTATCTCAGTCTTCTTAGCAGCAAGCACTCGAATTGCACCGGCGATAGTCAGAGTTCAGCAAAATTTGATTGGGATTAAATCAAGTTTGGCAGGAGCAAAGCCAACTTTTGACTTAATTGACGAGCTAAATGGTGTTAAAGAGCTAGATAAGACTGAAACTTTAATAACTACTAACCACAAGGATTTTTTACCAAGATTAAATCTGAGAGATCTTAAATTTACTTACACTGATGCCATGAACGATACAATCCAAAATATTTCACTAGATGTTGAAGAAGGCAGATTTATTGCATTTGTGGGCCCCTCAGGTGGCGGTAAGAGCACTTTGATTGACCTGATCTTGGGGTTGCTGGCCCCATCATCTGGGAGCATAAGAATCTCAGGCCTTACACCTGTTGACGCGATTAAAAAATGGCCAGGTTCTATTGGCTACGTCCCTCAAGATGTATTTATAGAGAATTCAACTGTAAAAGAAAATATCTGCTTAGGTTTTAATCCGGAGCTAGTGCCAGATGATCTAGTTTGGCAGGCATTAGAGCTGGCTGATCTATCTGGTTTTGTTAAAGGTTTAGAGGGGCAACTTTCCTATCGAATCAGTGATGCAGGTAAAAATTTAAGTGGTGGCCAGCGTCAACGGCTTGGTATTGCCAGAGCGCTATTAACAAAACCAAAAATAGTTATCTTTGATGAGGCAACTAGTGCTCTGGATGCAGAAACAGAAAATCGAGTTTCAGAATCAATTTTGAAATTGACTGGGAAATGTACAGTTATTTTCATTGCCCACCGCTTATCTGTAGTACGAAGTGCAGACATGATTTATTATCTTGATAAAGGCAAGATTGTTAACCAGGGCACTTTTGAAGAGCTTCGCAAGCTAAATGCTGATTTTAACAATCAAGCTAATTTTATGGGTATTTAAGTTCTTATAAGATGCTTGATCCAAATGCAGTAATTGATGATTTCCTATCATCACATGATTTAGATTATGAACAAAAGGATGAAAATACCTACCTTATTACCTTGCCAGGAGAGGCAAAGCAGCAAACCCACTGCGCATTGGTAGTTGGTGATCACTCTTTGAGTATTAACGCTTTTGTTATTAGAAAGCCAGATGAAAATAAGGAGGCAGTCTTTGAGTACTTACTAAAGAAAAACGCTTCCATGTATTCAATAGCTTTTGCAGTAAATGAGTTAGGTGATATTTATTTGGTGGGCAGATTACCGCTGGATGCGGTAAATGAGAGGGAGATTGATCGAATCGTGGGCGCAGTACTTCAGTATGCCGACTCATCCTTTAATCCACTCCTTGAGTTGGGTTTTTCATCTGCCATAAGGCGTGAGTGGGCTTGGCGAGTATCACGGGGTGAATCTTTAGCTAATCTAAAAGCCTTTGAACATTTAATTTAATTGATTGTGAAAGGATTATTACTATGGGTTATAAGTTAATTTTATTGCGTCATGGTGAGAGTCAGTGGAATGCTAAAAATCTCTTCACTGGTTGGGTTGATGTTGATCTATCTGAAAAAGGAA
>Ga0214923_10007643_pt1 | contig 11731 bp, 13 predicted proteins | sample LL1510_MetaG_FD_177993 | JGI IMG/M metagenome (GOLD analysis project Ga0214923, IMG submission 177993) | Freshwater microbial communities from Lake Lanier, Atlanta, Georgia, United States - LL-1510 | ecosystem: Environmental > Aquatic > Freshwater > Lake | place: USA: Georgia | collected... | reverse complement strand
TACCTAACAAAACTGCAGCACAAAACGTAGCTTTTAGCCTTGAAGTAATTGGCAAATCCTCTGGCTTCATATCAGAAGCCGTTCCAGATGTATTAAGACTGGTTGGTTTAGAGGAAAAGGCAGATTCTCTGCCCAACGAACTAAGCGGTGGTGAACAGCAGAGAGTTGCTTTGGCTAGGGCAATTGTGAATAAACCAGCGATTCTGCTAGCTGATGAGCCAACTGGAAACCTAGACCCAAATACTTCAGAGGGCATTATGGCTCTCCTGGATCGAATCAACCTAGGCGGAACCACAATTTTGATGGCCACTCACGATAAAGGAATCGTTGATCGCGGTCGTAAACGTGTGGTGGAACTTTCCCAAGGCAAGATTGTTCGAGATGAACGAGGCAGCGGATACGGAATTAGCAAATGAGAGCTAACTTTGTTCTAACTGAAATTGGTATTGCCATTAGACGCAACCTGAGCATGGTTATCTCGGTGATTTTGGTTACATTTATATCTCTTACCTTCGTCGGAACTGCAGGCTTATTGCAACAGCAAATTGGTTCGATGAAGACCTACTGGTATGACAAAGCCCAAGTTGCGATTTACCTCTGCACAAAGACTTCTCCTCAAGATGTTTGCCCTCAGGGTGAGGCAAGTAAAGATGTTCAGAAAACAGTGAAAATGCGGTTAGATTCTGAAACTCTAAAGCCATACATTCAAAAGTATTACTTCCAGAATCACCAGCAGGCTTACCAAACCTTTCAAAAAGAATTCAAAGACAATGCGGTGGCCAAGTATGTTACCCCAGCTCAGCTGAATGAAACCTTCTGGGTTAACCTCAAAGACTCAAAGCAAGCACCAATCATTATTGAAAGTTTCAACGGACTCAGCGGAGTTGAGGAAGTGAAAGATCAGAGAAGCTATCTGGATCAGATTTTCTCGATGTTGAACATTGCTAGCTTGGCGGCTCTTTCAATTGCTGGTTTGATGCTGTTCTCTGCAACACTATTGATTTCAACCACAATTCGGTTATCAGCTGTTATGCGAAGGAGAGAAATCGGCATCATGCGTTTGGTTGGTGCAAGCAACTTCTATATTCAATTGCCTTTCATTCTTGAAGGCGTAGTCGCCGGTGTAATTGGAAGCTTGCTGGCTGGGGGAGCGATCCTTGCTCTGGTTCAGTTCTTTGTTCAGGGTTACCTAGCCCAACAACTTCCATTTACAAGTTTTGTCGGGCTAGCCGATGCCGGAGCGCTGATTCCAGCGCTGGTTGGAGTTGGAGCGTTACTGGCTGGTCTAGCCGCCTTCTCTTCTATCAGGAGATATTTACGCGTCTAACGGTTAGACTGTTTGGCTGTTCTAAATATCCAAGGAGTCGAAATGCCTAGAGAAAGTGGCCAAAAAGTTGTTGCCACTAATCGTAAAGCCCGACACGACTATCACATTGAAGACGTGTATGAGGCTGGCATTGTCCTAACCGGAACAGAGGTTAAGTCCCTTCGTGAAGGCAGAGCCAGCTTGGTTGATGGTTTTGCCAGCATTGATAATGGTGAAGTCTGGCTAGAAAATGTCCATATCCCTGAATACTTCCAGGGCACCTGGAACAACCACAGCACTAGAAGAAAACGCAAGCTATTACTTCACGCCGAGGAGATCTATAAGTTAACCGGAAAAGTCAAAGAATCAGGTTTCACCCTGATTCCGCTATCGCTCTACTTCAAAGATGGCAGAGCCAAAGTTGAACTGGCTTTAGCTAAAGGTAAGCGCGAATATGACAAGCGTCAGACCCTCAAAGAGCAGCAGGATAAGCGTGAGGCGGATAGAGCGATGTCCACCAAAGGTAAAGACTGGTAATTCGGGAATAAAAGAGACAGACTTATTGTTTATGTCTGCAGATAGCTTTATAGTTATCTAGCCCTACCAAGGGTTTTGGTAATTCAATATGGGGATGATCGGTTTCGACAAGGCTTCTTGATTCGAAAAGAAGCGGGCCGTGAATGTAGCGTCAACACGTAAATGTTCGCTGCAAAATATAGGTGCTAAATCTAAAAGCACTGACTTCGGCCTAGCTGCTTAATAGCGCTAACCCGAAGTCCGTTAGTCCAACATTAGATTTCGTGTTGGGTACTAGCGTCATCTAGAAATCTTGCTGAGTGGTTATGCCTTAGGGCTACTTGGGACTTTTACTCAGGCTGGGCTGGTCGGTTTAGTCGCTTCATGCAAAAACCGCGGCCGAGAAAATCGTTAGTGAAGCTACGCCCGTAGAAGAGTTCGGTTCGATGTCATGGACGGGGGTTCGATTCCCCCCATCTCCACCACCCCAAAAGTTAAACCTCTCAGCAATGGGAGGTTTTTCTTTTACCCAAATTAGAATCTAAACATGACTACTATTTCTGGTCGCGATAAGACGGCATTACTTGTTATTGATGTTCAAAACGGAGTTGTTGAAGGGGCGTATAACCTTTCAACAGTTTTAGAAAATATCAACCTTGCAGTTGCCAAGGCAAGAGCTTCTAATGTTCCAATCATCTGGGTACAACATTCTGAGGAAGAAATGCCTATTGGTTCAGACCAATGGCAAATAGTTTCTGATCTATCTCCTGCTGAAGAAGATTACAAAGTCGGTAAGACCTTCCCAAGTTCTTTTGAATCGACCAATCTTGAAGAAATCTTAGAGAATCTCAATGTTGCTCATTTAGTGATCAGTGGAATGCAAACTAACAACTGCGTTAGACACACTTCTCATGCTGCTCAAGAACGTGGCTACGACGTAACTGTGCTTGGCGATGCTCACAGCACCACCGGCTATACCTGGGCAGGCCACACTGTTCTAGCAGATGTCATTGTGAACGAATTCAACGATAATTTCGGTCACCTAGATCTTCCAGGTCGGGCTAACCGGGCAATAAAAACAGCTGACCTTAGTTTCTAAGTATTTCCAAACCGCAGCTGTCAGATTTTAGCCAGAAGCTACATAGACAACATGTGGTCTTTTATAACTGGGAGGAGTGATGGATAGACATCAATTCGTCACCCTATTTAGAGCCCACCTACAAGATGTTTCCAAGTATTTGTCTCGTCGTGTTGACCGAAATCAGGTTGAAGACCTAGCCAGTGAAATCTTTGAGATTGCATGGCGTAAAAAGACTGATTGCCCAGATGGCATGGAATTGGCTTGGCTCTATAAAATAGCTGGATTTGTTGTTTCTAACCATCGTCGAAAAGCAGTGAACAGGATTATTCACTTGCCAATACTAGATACCGATAAGTCGGCTCCATCTGCAGAGGACATGGCTTTGGATGGCAGTGGAGTTGCTATAGCCTTCGCGGCTTTATCGGGTTCGGATAAACAGCTCTTGAGCCTTCTAGTCTTTGAAGAACTTTCCATCAAAGAGATATCGGTTGTTCTGGGAACTTCTGAGAACACCACCAGTCAAAGATTGAAGCGAGCACGAGAGAGACTGGCGGCCAATTTGGCTTCCCTGCTGTCAGATATTTAGCAGGAAAGACATAAACCAGATATGAGTAAAGACTTTGAACAAGACGAGCTGTTAGTGGCTCTAAAGAAATCAGCTAAAGAGCAGGAAGCTCCGATGATAGATGATCGCATAATTCTGTCAGCCACGATGTCTGATTCGGTAAAAGGCCCACGTCGGTGGTTCACTAACAGATCCTTGTTAAATGTCATCGGCGGAGCTGCTGCCTTCGCAGTAATCGCCGGGGTTACATTTTCAATGAACGCTCATAGTTCAAATCCAAATATCCTTAGTTCAAATACTGCACCTTCTAAAGATTCAGGTGTCATTGGAAATGAGATTAATTCAAAATTACCTTCTACGAATGGCATTTTCTCTCCTTTGCTTTTCAAGCTAGGTTCTCCTAGCAATGATTCAGCCCCTAATGCACTAAGGATTTGGGTCCCGGACGTAGTGGCTACAGCTGGCCCAAACTTGTCAGCTGAATCCGATTGGAAACCGCTGATTTATGATGCATTCCAGACCTATGGGCCTGAAACTTTGATTCAAAAGCTAGCTGACTATTTTGGAGTGTCCGGTGCGGTCACCAAGGTTGACACGTCACATGTTTGGGTTGAAGATCGCCCTTCAAAACAGTCTGATATTCTTGAAATCAGGGATAAAAAAACTGGGTTTGTTTTGCAAGTGGACGACAATGCAACAGGTTCATTTAGTTTGGAAAACTATACATCGAGTCAGGACGCTTCTGGCCCAATTAACACTAAAGTTGAAGCTCAGGGCAAGCTTCAAGAGATCATAAACGCAATAAACCATGAGGTTTACCCTGAGGATTTTGGGATTACATATGGAGAAATTTCAGTTGTTGAAGAAACTGGAACTTTAGTCGCCTGCGCTAATCAGGTAGTTGATGGACATGAGGTGCCCATTCAATTGTGTGCCACATTTGTCAACGGAGAACTAAATCGTGTTTCAGGAACTACAAGCCAATTTGGGACAAGCCCCTGGCCGGTTTCTACTGAATCAGAGAAGAATGCAGTTTCTCGACTAGGTTCATACTTCGATAACCCTTACCGTGTTACAGCTTTGGGTGATCCAGGTTCAACTTTGTTCGGTGGTTCAAAACTAGATTCATACCTCGATTACTGTGAAAATAATCCTTCTCCGGGCATTGACTGCGTAACCACTGTAGACAAAGTAGTAAGAGGTTATGGGGTTACCTATGACAAAAACGGTGTGCTTTGGGTTGTCCCTTGCTACTCCATGTATCACAATGGCTTCTTTATCGGCTCTGTCAATGCGCTGTCATCTGAATACTTAAACCAGTAAAAAGCTAAAGAACTAAGAATCTAGCCACTTCTAACTAGGCTATATCTGGCGATTCCCAATGAAAGGAATTATCTATGTCAGATAAGAAAGAAGCCAGATTGGCTAAAAAGACCAGCACAGCAGGTCTTACTCGTTACAACTTTGCCGCAGGTGTTTTGCACCTGGTCTCGGCAATTGCTTTTCTTGCACTGCTGCTTCAGTTGAAGGTTCAAGGCTACTTCCCAGTCACCGCTGACTGGATGCAGGGTCCTCCGGGATTCAAGCCTGGTGCAGTAATTGATGGTTTTACTATTCAAGCGCCGCAGCGGGTAGAGCTATTCACTCTAAACCTTGGTGGAGCAATTGTTGCCTTCTTGCTACTCTCAGCGATCTTCCACTTCGCAGTCATTTCACCATGGTTCAAGAAGCGTTACTTTGATGGTCTAGCTAAGAACCACAACTACTTCCGTTGGACTGAGTATGCGTTGTCTTCATCCATCATGATTACTGCCATCATGCTGCTAAACGGATTTACTGACTACGCAGGTTTGATTGCAGTGTTCGCGGTGAACGCCAGCATGATTATGTTTGGTGCTTTGCAAGAGAAGTATGAGACTCCTGGCAACAAGAAAGCGTTGCCTTTCATTATGGGATGCATGACCGGTGTTGTTCCTTGGATCATTATTGGAATCTCTGCCTTCCGCCCAGGTTATTCAGGTAAGAATGAGATTCCTGGTTTCGTTATTGGTATCATCATCACAATCTTCATTGCCTTCAACACTTTTGCTATCAACCAGGCACTGCAGTACCGCCAGGTTGGCAAGTGGAAGGATTACCTATTCGGTGAGCGCGTATACATCACCTTGAGCTTTGTCGCTAAGTCACTATTGGCTTGGCAGGTATTCTCAGGTGCGATACTTCCAGCACTTACCAGTTAGTGATTTGAAAAAGACTTAGGCGGTCACGAAAGTGGCCGCCTTTTTCTATTTAAATGATGAGTTGAGCAACGCGCTGAGGGGAGACCCCGAGCAATACTCCGATGTCTCTGATGGTTAGCCCTTCATCGCGCATGCGGCTAACTACATTTCTAATTTCCTGAGATGCTTCTTCTTGAAGCTTTAGAGCTTCCTGCATCTTATGTTTGGCTGCTTCAAGATCACAAATTATTCCTGGTAGTTCGGCTTCAACTTTTACGACAATCTCACAAACTTCCGGGTTTCCCTTTTGTTCTTCTAGGGATTTGATTCTTTCTTCGACCATCTCTTTACACTGGTCTAAGCGTTTAGCGGTTACGGTGAACCCCTGGGGGCCAGCCACAGAGGCAGTCCAGCCATCGCTAGTTCGTTCAGCATGAACTTTAACTTCCATGACTACCTTTCGACACGCCTAAGTAAAGGGGGACTTGACTAATCTAGTCAAGTGGTGCTTTACTAGAACAAGTCTAAATCGGACTATGCACCTTTTCAACTAGTAAATAAGGAAAAACACATGGATTACGCAATACTTGGAGCAGCACTACTTGTGTCAGCTTTTACCGCATACACCTTTGTTAGGGCTGGTCTTCACAAACTTCGCACCGCAGACGCCAAGCTAATCGAGGCTGGCTGGAACTGGGTCAAATCTGCACCTAAGGGAACCGTAAAGTTCATCGGCGTTGCAGAGGTGCTCGGTGGTCTTGGAGTGATCTTGTCACCGCTAGCTGTCACTCTGTTCAATCTGGACTGGGCCTATGTTTTAGGTGTTGCTGCTGGTGTTGGTTTAGTAACCATCATGGTTTTGGCAAACATTGTCCACATAGCTAGAAAAGAATTCAAATACACCTGGAAGACCGGATTGATGGTTTTAGCAGTAACAGCAATCGCGACTGCTTTGCTAGTGGCTTACCCAACCAACATCTAATATCTTTTTGAAGCTCCAGCCCTGATTGCTGCACGATTGAGTGTGGTAATCAGGGCTGATCCAGTTAAAAGTATTAGAACTGAGGTCGTAATTGCTCTACCCAAGTCCCAGAAGAAACCACCGGTAATTAATTCATACTGGAAGAATCTGCTTAGGTTACTAATAATGTTGTCGCCAGCAACATAACTTAGAGATGTTCCTGTTCCGGCTAAGTATGGCCAATTCCATAAGGTCATCAGCGATCCATAAACAAAACTAGCCACCACACCATAGAGAACTAAAACCGTTTTTGTTTGCCACGATTTTTCCAGTTTAGGTAGGATTCCTGCCCCGAGACCGACTAAGCCAACACCCATCATTTGGAAAGGAAGCCAAGGGCCGATGCCTCCGGTCAGAATTGCTGAAACCAAAATAGAGCTAGCCCCGAGCAAAAATCCAAACCCAGAACCAAAAATATATGCTCCGAGAATTACTAGGAAAAAAGCAGTCTCGATTCCTGCAGTTCCAGCACCAAGCAATCTGATTACAGCGTTCAGTGCAATTAACACTCCTAGCAGTGCTAACTGTTTAGGGCCAATTCCACCACTTGCGTATTCCACCAGCACTAACACCAGCATCACCGGCATCAACACTATGAAAACGCCTTGAGCAATAGCTGCCTCATTATGAGAGTTGGTGGAAATTAGCAAAGGCCAGGCGAATATAAGCAGACTAGCCAGCCCGGTAATGCTAATGCTCAGGGTAGAAAGGATCTGCTTCATCTGTCCACCTGCTCTAAGGTGATAAGCCCTTCGGTTTTAGTGATCAGTGCTATCTGTGAAGCTAGAGGTTTATCCCAAGCCATCACATCTTCAGGAGAATTATCTGAAATAATTTCTCCTTCAGTTAGAACCAGCACTCGATCGGCAACCATAGTCACAAATTCAATGTCATGACTGGCCAAAATTATGCTTCTGTCTCTATTTTTCAAGGCAGTCAGTTGTTTGGCTAAGGCACGTTTCGCAGCATAATCCAAACCCCTGGTTGGCTCATCCAGAATTAGCACTTTAGCTCCTTTCACCAGCTGGATGGCAAGGACCAAGGCAAGTTGTTGACCGGCAGACAGATCGCGAGGATGAATTGCGGTGTCAATTCTGCCGGCTAGCCCCATGAACAGTTTTGCGGTTGAACCGACTTCTGCTTCGGCAAATCGGTCAGATTCGGCAAGTTCCTCAGCAAGAGAATGGAGGAAAAGTAAATCAGCTGCCCGCTGCGGAACCATAGCAACCTGATCAAGCCGACTTTGTTTAGCCAGTTCCGCAGTGTCTATATCTCCAAGCAAAACACTTCCAGAACTGCGCTCACCTAGACCCTGAATAGCCCAGCAGAGTGAGGTTTTTCCGGAACCGTTTTCACCCATTACTGCGGTTATCTGGTTTCCAAAAAATGAAGCGTTGATGCTGTTTAGTGCCGCAACTTTGCCGTAGCTCAAAGATAGATCAGAGACTTTCAAAATTTCAGAACCAGCTGAGCTTTTTACTCGAGGTGAGAAACTATGCTGGCCATTTTTCCAGTTGGCTGTGGCACTAGCTAAATCTATGCTCAGCGGTTTCCAGCCAAGCTTAATTCCAAGTTCAATTATTGGAGGAGCAAAGCGGTTGTCATTAAATTGTGTTTCAGGTTTACCTTTAGTAACACTGCCATCCCCGTGCACCACTAAAACAGAATCCACCTCAGCTATAACTCTGCTGATGCGATGCTCGGCGAGTAATACCGTGACTCCATGAGTGTGTGCCAGTGATTTAAGGGTTTTCAAAACATCGTTGGCACCGGAATGATCGAGCGCTGAAGTCGGTTCATCCAAAAGCAGCAGTCGTTGACCGGCGATTAGAGCTGAGGCTATGGCAACACGTTGCTGTTGGCCACCGGAAAGTGATGCTAAATCTCGTTTCAGTAGTTCGGTCAGTCCGAGTAATGCCGTGACTTCTTTTAGCTTTTCGTCAATTTCCGCTAGCGGTTTACCTAACTGTTCAGCACCGTACACTATCTCATCAAGCACGGTGTCGGCCACGAAAGCACCTTCAGGCTGTTGGTTGACGTAGCCGACTAAATTGGCATAGTCAAAAGGAGGTTTGCCGGTTAGGTCTTGACCGTCGATGACTACCTGACCGCTGATTAGGCCGCCGGTGAAACTTGGGGCTAAACCTGTTAAGGCTTTTAGCAGTGTCGATTTACCTGAACCGGTTGGCCCACAGACCAGGACGAACTCACCTTTAGGAATATTTAGGTTTACCCTATTTAGCAATGGAGTTTCACTGGCAGGGCTGCCATCAGGACGAAGGTAACTAAAAGAAAACTCTTTGAGGCGAATCATAAAATGACTCCACTAACAAAAGAGGCTAGGGCAACCGATATCAGGCCAAGCCAGATAAAATCTCCAATTCTCCAAGGCTGCTTTGTGTATTTAGTTCTAGTTTGACCAAGTGAAGACAACCTTATATAAAGGAATGCGCTTAGCAACCCGAAAATAATTATCAGAAGGTCGACCTGCAGATCCTCGGGGCTAACCAACAATAGAAACGTTCCGATAGCTAAACAGGCAACGGCCAGCAGACCGATAAATCTAGCTAATCTCTGTTGAGACTTAGTTTGTGTTCCTCTTCTTCCAAAGCCACGGGCCGACATACTGGCGGCCAAAGACATGGATTGGTCAATAGTGTCTTCTAAAACTGGAATAACAATTCCGGGGATGGCTCGAATTCCTTTGGATTGACCGCGGAGACTTCTAGCCCTGCGCACTCGGTTGATCGAAGAGATTAGCTGTGGGGCAAGGTTTAGGGCAATGGAGATTGCAGTTGCCACTTCATAAAGCGCTCCTGGAGTTGCTTTCAAAAGTTTTCTTGGGTTGGCCAGGGATGAAGCCATTCCGACGGAGAGAATAATTGCAGAAAGTCTCAAACCATCGGTCAGCGCAGCATTGAAACTTAGCCCGGACATTGAACCCAACAGGTGAAAACTAATTCCGTTTCCTAAATCAAAGGAAATTGCTGGAAGGGAAATTAGCGGATTTATCGGATCTACCTCAAGATTAAAAATTATTCTGAAGATTATTCGAATGAAAATCACTATCAGAGCTAAACGCAAGTAAAAGGTAATCGATTTTGACCAGCTTGACTCTTCTCTGAATAACCAAACAAAGAACATTGAAATCGCAGAAACGATTAGCAAAACTATTTGATTTTTACTAAGCGATGCACAGACAGCAAAACCTAGGCCCAGTAACCACCATGTGGCTGGGTTAGTTTTAGATACCGCAAGCAAGCTATTTTTCACAGGAATGAATTATTGGTTTAACTCTGGGAGGGGTAGTTAGACCTTCGGTGGGGGAGAGAAAACGCCAGCCTTCGGCGGTGCCACATTTGGTTCTGTGACCGGCTGAGCCAACCGGACTGTATTCCCACTTTCCAGCATTAGAAATAAAGAAAGCCCAAGACCCGGTGGTGGCACCTGGAGTGCTAGTGCACTTTTCTGCAGACTCAGTTGGATATCCGTTGATCCTGCAGACGAAGCCGACCGGGTACTGTTCAGTCCCAGAAACCTCGAGACCAGCTGCAGCAAAGAGGTTCCACGAAGTTCCACTGTAGTTGCTGACACATTTTTGGATGAGACTGCTATCCGAATTTGAGCCAAAATCAATCACCAACGAAGTACCAGATTCAACGCATTGACCAACACTTACAACACTTGATCTCACCTCTGGATTAGTGGGGCTGGTGCGATTGAGTAAAAACCCAATCGCTACCAGAGCCACCAGCCCAACCAGAGTTAGCCTGACGAGCAGCCGCATTACTTGACTTTTTGTTTGAGGATGTCCGTGAAGTTCAAGTTGTTCATGGCCAAAATGGACTGCGAAGTGCTAAATACATCGGAAAGTCCATCTGACCAAGGTGAAATGATTCCACCATCTTTCGGGTTCACTTGCTTCTTCAGCCATTCCGAATAAGAGTTGGTGTCATTTTCCCAAGTTCGGTAAGCCATCGCAGCGTATGCCGTTCCGCTTGGATCGACTTCATTAAATGATGTCCAGTGGTCTCCGTCAATTTTGTTTTTGTTTAGCCAAACTTTGGCACGTCCTGCAACGAAAGTCTTCATGCTCTGGTCGGTTTCATTTCCTAGGGCAGTGGTTAACTTAATCGTCATGGCAACAAATCCAGTCACATCGGCAGCCTCAGTAGAACTGGCATCCCCGTAAATGTATTTGTAACCACCGGAAGATTCAAATTGGTTTGCGAGAACAAGTGACACCTTATTTGCCAAGTCTTTCTCGCCAGCGGCCAAGAGACCGTAAATCACCCAGCAGTAAGAAAAGTTATTAGTGTCAGGAACTGTGCCATCAGCAGCGATGACCGACTTGAGTTCTTTTAGACTCTTTTGCACAGCTTTGTCATCAAAGAAATCTAGTGCTCTCGCGGCGAATATATATTCAGCTCTTAAACCTGGAGTGTTTATCAGCTTCTGATTCTGCTCAAGCCAACCTATGGCTTTATTGAATTTAGATTTGTCATAACCCACACCACTTAGTTGAATCATGGACTCTATAGTTACACCAATGTCGGCTTTGCCGTCATTGTATTGATCGATGTATTCACCATTCTTGAATTGGGAATAAAGCCACTGACTTGTTTTCGGATTCGAGTCCTTGCCATATCCCGAAAGGGAACATGAAGCTAAGGTGATGGTGAGCGCAGCGGCAATTGCTATTGCAATTACCGTTCTCAATTTGTTTGTTGTTGACATCGCAACCCTTTCTGGTTTGCGATCCTTGTGCGATGACGGGCAAAGCTTTACCCGACTCCACCCGCAGACCACGACGGTTTTTATTTTGGAGTCATTGTCTTGGCAGGCATTCCGACTCATCGAAATTCGAATCACGGTTGCGGGTCAGTACTGGGTTTGCACCAGTTTTCCCTACCAAAACAACTGTGCCTAAAGATTCAGGCGTTAGACAACCATAGCACCAGGAACAGGAAGACTCGGTTTAGACCTGTATTTCTGCGGTTTTTTGCTTTGTTTCGGGCTTGTA
>Ga0214923_10007640_pt1 | contig 11734 bp, 8 predicted proteins | sample LL1510_MetaG_FD_177993 | JGI IMG/M metagenome (GOLD analysis project Ga0214923, IMG submission 177993) | Freshwater microbial communities from Lake Lanier, Atlanta, Georgia, United States - LL-1510 | ecosystem: Environmental > Aquatic > Freshwater > Lake | place: USA: Georgia | collected 2015-10-15 | reverse complement strand
GTACAACGGGAGGTAGTGGATCACTTCCAGCAGGTACAAATTATTCAGATTATTTGTTTTATAATAGTACTACATCTAATTGGGAAGTAGGAACAACAAAGGTTCATATTGGATCGAATGCAGGATTAATAAGTCAGGGTAGTAATACTGTAGCTATAGGTTATTTAGCTGGTGTAGATACTCAAGGTGATGGATCTATTGCTATAGGGACTTTTTCAGGTTATACAAGCCAGGCTAATTATAGTGTAGCAATTGGTTATTCTTCGGGTTATGATAACCAGGGAGCAGCTAATGTTGCAATTGGTTTTAATTCAGGTTATCTCAATCAAGGTTATGGATCTATAGCATTAGGAACAAGTGCAGGATTTTTAAATCAGTTTGGTAATAATGTAGCAATAGGAAACTATGCAGGAAATCGAAATCAAGGACTAAATTCTATAGCCATTGGTAGTTATGCAGGTCAAACTGGCCAACAATCCAACACAATTGTTATTAATGCAACAGGAAGCGAATTAGATGCTAGTACATTCTCCAATTCATGTTACATTGCACCAATTCGTGGTTTAGGATCTGGTCTTAGTACGATGATGTATGATACAAATACAAGTGAAGTTGTTTATCATACAGGAAAAACCTTTGTTATTGATCATCCACTGGATACGAATCGTTATCTGGTCCATGCTTGTTTGGAGGGTCCAGAGGCAGGTGTCTATTATCGAGGAAAATCCGAAATTGTACCTAGTCAACATTCTACTATTATTTCCTTACCAAATTATATAGATGGTCTTGCTCATGATTTTACCGTTCATACTACACCTATTTACAATCCTGATAATGATACAAATATCAACTTAAAAGTAACAGAAGTCGAGGACGGCCGTTTTGCAGTATATGGTCAACCAGGTAAATTTTATTGGCATGTCTATGGAAAACGATTGGATATTGATGTGGAACCACTTAAAGAAAATGTAACACTTAAGGGTTCTGGGCCATATACATGGTTATAATTTTTATATAATTGCGTTATTTTAGTAACCAAATTATATATTACAAAGAAAATTTATGCAGGAATAAGTGGAATTTTCCAGAAAGATCCATTCATATTAATAAGAATACTAGAAACAAGATCACCTACACCTGTAATAGAGAAGGTGGAGAATGTACTTGGTTTCATGAACATAGAACTAAATAAAAGTTGGGGTGTACTAACATAGGTTTGACCATACACAGTACTTACCAGAAGTGTATTGGTACTAATTGATGTAGCAGCATAGGCTGTACTAACTACCAAGGCATCTGTATTAATGGATGTATTTGCTAAAATAGTATTACTACTAATTCCATTGGTACTTATCGTTTGATAAGCATGTAATGTACTTGCTACAATATTATTAGTACTTAATGAAGTAGCAGCATAGGCTGTACTCACTACTAAGGCATTTGTGGTAACAAGACTACCTGCATAAATAGATGTATTTGCGGATAAAGTACTTACTGTTAAATTATTAAAATTAACAGATGCGGAACCTGTAATGGAATTAGCAGTAATTGAACTGGCTGTCAATATAACAGTACTTATGGTAGAGTTAGAAATTAAGGAACTGGTTATTGTACTTTTGATGTTAGCATTTGTGCGTACCAATATATTGAAAGTATCCATATCAAGTTCACTTGTTATTGTGTTTTGAGCTGTTAAGGTAGAGGTAATTATATTTCTACCACGTATTTCATTATTACATATAACAGTTGAATTGACAATTGTACTATTACTGGATGTTAAGAAAAATCGACCATAATAACTACTAATTGATGATGTATTAATATTATTTGCAACAAATAGAGTACTAATAATAGTTGAAGTGCCATATAAATTATTAAATTGTATTGTACTAACATTGATTGTACTGGTAGTAATTGCAGTACTAATATTCATCGTACTTGCAAAAATATTAATGGAATTAATAGTAGAAACTTTAAGGGTACTATTGGTGATAAGATAATCGGTAATAATTGAACTACCAGTTAAAGTGGAATAATTTAGTGATCGTGTATTGATTGTGGATGCATTAAGGGTAGAATTTACGATCAAATTCGAAGTAGCGGTAATGGTACTACCTGTAATAGAAGATGCATTAATGGTAAATACATTAACACTGGATACATTGACAGTTGATACATTGATAATGGAAGAAACGGTGACAGTACTAAAGGTAGCATTGGTTGCAAAAAGATCGGTTGTTTGAATGGAGTTAAAGAAGGATCCTTGATTTACAAATAGAGGTACATTTACATTCATATGAGAGGTTGGAAGAGGGCCACTTCCAGGGTTAATATCAAGGCTATTTGCGGAAATGTGTAACGTTTGTGTAGCATCATCTCTTGCTGGTTTAATAGTACATATAAAAATGGTAGCAGTATCAAAATCAAAGGTGGTGGATAAGTTATAGATAAGGGTGGATACGAAGGAAGAAACGACTAATAAATCGGATGCTCTGGCAACTGCACCAATGGGTGTAAAAGGAGAAACAAGAAAAGGATTGCTGTTATTGGAAAGAAAAAGGTTGGCATTACTTGCAGCAGCATTTAATCGTTCTCGATAGAGGGCTGCATCATCACCTTTTGGTCTTTTTTCATTAGGATCTATATAGTCCATTATCTCTTTCCTATTGATATTTCTTTATATTTAAAAATCAAATATAAAGAAAAAATACTTGACAATCTATTAGAATGAATCAACAAAGTGATACACCAAAGTATTATATGCCGTATGATTCAGGACATGATACGGATACGGATACAGATACTGAAAATGAGTCCGATTACGAAGATCCACGTATTCGAAAACAAGAAGATCCTCGATATGCTATTTATCAAACCACTGGACCTAACTTTGATACCTATGATGAACAATTGAAATATATGGAAAATCCTGTTGGAAGTCAATACAATATATCAACTAACATTACTTCATTAACGGATTTAATCTATTTAAACCCTCCAAAGACGACTGTAACAAGTTTATTTTGTATGAAGTCAACCAATCGTGATAAAAATGTATTTCCAAGTCCATTTAATTTTACAATTAAAACACCACGGGTTTATAAAAATTTAACAAAGTTTCAAATCGTACAAATATCTTTTCCAAACAATACATCCGCTATTGGAAATCAAAGTACCATTATTAGTTCTATTTTAACAGAATTATTACTTATTGGCGTAGATCCATGTTGTTTATCCTTGTGTGTATCACAATCCTTAACAACCTCTGGATCGAATACGGTTGCATTAATAGAACAAAATCGTGTCAATGAACTTGGTAATCCAATGTTGGTTACATTAAGTGTACCAAATGGACAGTATTCTAATTCCCAACTAGCATCCGAATTAACTGATCAATCTACCAATACACCACCTTTTAATATCATATCATATGATGACTTTAAAGATACCTTTCAAACAACAAGGGATATTTCGGTATTATTTAATGAACCAGGTGAAACCTTTCAATCCAATTTAACGCCTCATAAATATCGAAATTTTACAAAAGAAACTATTATGAATTGTTACTATACACAGAATCATATTGAATCATTTATTGATATCACGGATAAAATAGCATTTAATGCCTATTATTATCCAGTATTAAAGGAAATGGTGGCCACTCCTATGGCAAAGGCATTTATTAATAAAGGTAATTATACATTTGAACATATTTATGATATGGTGATAAATCAATTTAATGGATTAAATAGTGATTTTTATTATGAAATATGTCAATTAAATCGAGATAGTTTAGACAATTTTAGAAAGTATTATACCTTTCGTTATAAAAATATAAACAAATATAATTGGTCATGGTCCGATAAAAACAAAAATTTTACATGTCTTAATAGTCAATTACATCCGTCGATTCAACGAGATATTTCCAGCAATTTAGCAAAATGTATGGAATTTGAATTAATGCACAATAATCTAAATAAATTTTCCTATTCGTCGTTAAAAACTCAAAATTGTGCAGATAAAGCGATTTTAAAACATTTGGAATCGAATCTTAGTACCATTCTATCTGGATATCATTTTGTTTCAGAATATCAATATGATGGTGGATTCTATCATAGCACCTTAGAATCAACATTTCATGTAAATGATTTACACCAAGATAGTACGTTTACCAATATGTTTCAATATACATCTGTATTTGGTAATCAATATCATAATTTACCAGGTGTAAAATTTTCATTTCGTAGTTTTGTGGATTATCATAGTACAATCTCAAGTTATTATCAAAAGGTAGTTGATGTAAATAGTACGATAACAAATATTCAAGAATCAATATATGATAGACATCATCAATATGTGGCAAAAAAATATGCAGGAGTCTTACCAAATAATATGATTGACAATAAAACATATATAAATGGTCAAGCAATACCTTATACATTTATGGAAAATAGACCTATGTATACTCCAGGTGAATCAATACGAACAAATCCAACCAATATACCAAATGTGAATAATATAATAGTGGATCCAACTGATTCCAATGCAATTATTGAACAACCAGAATCGAATTTGTTATCTTTTGATCCCAAAACGCAACCCTATGTAATAGGTGAATCCTATTCTTATACGACGGATCCATGTAATCCTTCAACATGTTCGACAACATGTAATTTAGCAATTAAACAATTATTAGGAAAATGGTATGGTTGTTTACCAGTCAATACAGAAATAGGTTCTTTACAGTATCGTTTGGGAATCAATTCACTAAACTTAAATCATTTTGAGTTTGGTTTGAGTGTATTTTCAACGGTATCTGCTCGTTTAGATTATTTTATACAAATTAATGAAGAACAAGGATTTAATAATATGGATGTAGGAATGGATGAAAACTATAATATTACAAATGAAACAACGGGACAAGTAAAATTGATGTCAGCTAAGATTTTAACGGGTGGATTAGGTTCAGGAGAAATTTCACAAACTGTTATTCAAAATCCTATTTTATTTGAGAACTATCTTGGTAAATTAGATCATTTATCATTTAAAATTTATTATAATGATTCCACTTTATCACCTGTTTGGTTACAAGTTCCATTTGGCGATTTAGCATTTAATGAATGGGAGGCAACATTTCAGATTGAAGAATCGATAGCTTTTGCAGATAGAAATACAGGATTTGGTGAAAAGCCAACGGTTCCTATACCATCGAATCCAAGTGCGATGCCTTATTTGTTTTTTACCTCGCCTAATAATCCAAATTCAAAATAAAAATAGGTAGAAGTAGTAATGAGTCAAGTTGAACCACCCTCACCATTTGTAAGTAGTTTTCCATTTGAAAATGTCGAAGGAAACTTATGTTTCGTTCTTTCAATAAAAAATAACTTTGAAATTAAATAATGAATATACTACTAATTTATAAAGTTAATATATTCATTATTATAACACATATAAATATTTTGTACAATTTGTTCATTTACAATTTTAATAATATTTTGCCTTAATTCATTTAGCCAATCATAAGTATCATATAAAACATCTTCTTGAATAATTCTAATTACAGAATAACCATTTTCATTTGCACATTTTTGTTTGTATTTATCATTTTGCAGTTGTTTTTTTGGTGAATCCCAATTACTTATTTGAATAAAATGTTGTGGTCCATCTAATTCAATAATAATTTTTTGATCTTCTAAAACAAAATCAAATCGTAAATATTTGTTTGTAATTACATTCTTACACCAATCTGCACGAAATTGTGAATGAAGATTAGTATAATTTTCGAATAATTTATTATATAATTTTTTTTCAGTTTTATTTACACAAATAGGACACCATTTATTACTATCTCCAGTAACATGATATAATAAGGATTTAAATTCATGACCATAATCACAATTAAATATATATTTATTATTTGATCCTGTAAAAATATGTCTTGGGTTTACTTTATTTTTATGACTCCAATATTTTAACATTTCATGGGAAGCGAATGACTTTTTAAAACAATTTTTACAATTATCATTATCACATAATTTTTTGTTACTACAGTACGGACACCATGAATTATTAGTTGTAATACTATTTAGAGAAGATTCAAATTCATGTCCACAATTACAATTAAACCAATATTTTTTACCTGAAGCTTTAAAAACATCTCTTGCATTTAGTTCATTTTTATGACTCCAATATTTTGACTTTTCATGGGAAGCAAAGGAATTTTCAAAACAATGATAACAATTGATGTTATTACATAATTTTTGTGGTGGATTTGCACAATAAGGACACCAAGTATACTTTTTTGCTGTAATATAATATAAAACAGATTCAAATTCATGTTTACAGTTATTGCAATCAAATAAATATTTAGTGGATGAACCTTTAACTACTTGTCTTGGTATTACTTTATTTTTACAACTCCAATATTTTGACTTTTCATGAGAAGCAAATGATTTTTCAAAACAGAACAGACAATTATTATTATCACATATTTTTTGATTGACACAATAAGGACACCATGTATTTTTAATTGTAATATTTGATAAAATAGATTCAAATGTATGATTACAATTATTACAATTAAATAAATATTTAGTGGATGAACCCTTAAATATTTGTCTTGGATTTATATCATTTTTATGACTCCAATATTTTGACTTTTCATGAGAGGCAAATGATTTTTCAAAACATAATGCACAATTATCATTATCACATATTTTATGATTGGCACAATACGGGCACCATTGATTACTTCCGGTAATATTTGCTATTACTGATTCAAAATTGTGGCCGCATTGACATTTAAACCAATATTTTTTATTTGAAAATTTAAATACCTGTCTTGGAATGATTTTATTTTGATCACTCCAAAATATTGATTTTTCATGTGATGCAAACGATTTTTCAAAACAATCATTACATTCATTATTATTACACAATTTTCTTAAACTACACATTAATATTTATATTTGATTATGTATTTTTTTGAAATCAAATTTATTTATTTTCTTTAAGTAATGAGTCAAATACACACACCCTCACCATTTGTGAGTAGTTTTCCATTTGAAAATGTTGAAGGAAATTTGTTTCAACCGGTCTGTTTGAGGACGCATTGGGATCCAACCGAAATGTTACGACATATTCTTCCACAGCAAAAGGTAGATCTTCCACAAGATTTTCGTCCTTGGGTGAAAGTCTGTAAAAATTATGTAACCAGTGGTCCTACCATGCCAGATCCACCCATTCCGAAGAATATGGTATTCCCAACAGGAGGTGAAGTATATCCAAATATAAAATATAGAAAAAATATTGATAAGGAATCCGTATTACGAACCTTAAATTATCCATTAGATAAATGGTGTCCTACGACAAAATATGTTCCCAAAGAAACTAGTAATTTATTTGTACCAGGTTCTACGGTTCCAGATCGTCGTCCCGTTTCGGATGCATTTGTTTCTGAATTAGCAATGCCACAAGCACTTTTACGAACAGACGTTTATACATGTCGTTCTGAGAATGATACAAAATATTTTGATCGTTCTCCACGTTTGTTTAATAATCCAACCAAACAAGATCGATATGGAGCTGCCAAATTTTATGCTCTTCCAGGTGGAGGCTCTCGAGGTGAACCGATGCCTCATGGTGGTGTCAATCAAGTTCCACCCACCAGACAAACCATTGTCGGATCTTGGCCCATTGAACAACCAGGAGGTGCGTTACCATTGTACAAACAAGGTGATGCAAGACAACGCCCCATACATGGCTTTGGAAGTACACATTCACCTGGAGTAGATCCAACAGGTGATCAAAATATTGGCTCTAAACCGCCTGGTACAGGTTGTACTTCGTTTGTAGGTGTTGCCACATGTGGCTCAGCTGCTCCCGTATGGTAGAATTAATATCATAACGTATAATCATTCCTGTTGCAATATTTAAAAATCCAATCGATTCCAACGATCTATCATAAATTTCCTCATAAGCATACTGTTTTAGTAAAAGTAGTATCTTATCTTCCATACTTGGAACATATAAAGGATCAAAAAAGATATAATAGGCGCATTTTTCAGTTAAAATATCAAAATGAATGGGTCGAATTCCTTCCGCTTCAAACATAACATTAAACGAGGATGTTTCTTCGGATACAATCCATAAGGGTATTGCTTTTTCAATGGCTAGAACAATGGATTGTTGTTCGACTTGTTTTAAAAATGGTAACACTTTTTGATATTGATATAAGGGAATATTTCTTCCTTCAAGAACGGATTTGATGGATGCAATTCGCCAAATATCACCAAGAATATCATGAGTTGGTAATTTTTTGTTGAGTATATTATGCCAACTGGATAATACTTCAGGGCGTAATTCGGTAGGAACCGAATTTCGAACCACTCCAAAACTAAATTCATTCAAATCAAATCCATGATGACGAAGAGGACGTAATTGTCCACGAATCTTACCAAGAATCACACATGCTTGAGACATATCTTGCGTAGTCCATGTTAAATGACGAAGTTTTGATTTAACATATTGATCCAAATCATAATATTCAATAGCAGGCATTTTTGGAGTATGTTTTAAAAAACGATATACAATTTGTTCCATTTCTGCTTCATATTCTTCCCAAAATTCAATATTTTCTTTATAAATACGTAATGTTAACAAAGCTTCAATTACATCAGGTGTAATAAGATCATCTAATTTATTTTGATGAATGGCGCATTCACGAAGAGTAATCCATCGAATCATTTCAAGCCATGTTTCACGAACATCTATTTGTTTTACCCAATCAGGCATTGGAAAATGCTGTCCAAATTGATAAATACTTTCCGTTTTTAACTGATTGACGGTAGGAACATATCCTTTATCACGTAACAAATTCCAATCGGCTCCATCAAAACCACAAATCATATCATCAATACTAAGCATAGAATTTCCTGCTTCATGAGTACTTAGCTTGAAGGAAGTAACATTATGAAATCGTAAAAAAGGTCGTGGAATTTCACGTACAAATCGACAGAGAGAGCGTTCTTGGCGTGAGTAGGTCATATAGAGTCCTTTTTTGGCACGAGTAATGGCGACATAAAATAATCGTCGTTCGCAAATGATTTCTTCGTCGCCTTTTCTGGAAGGAAACATATCATCATGAAGATTCATGAAAAAAACAATATCCCATTCAAGCCCTTTACTGGCATGAATGGTAGCAAGAGTAATTTTTTTATCATGAACTTTGGAACGTTCTAGATCATAATTGGTACAAAGATGATAGGAAATATTTTTTTGGTGAAGTCGTTCTTCAATTCGAAAGAGATCATGGTTGTAGCGAGAAAGAACGGCAAATGTAAAATTAGGTGTTCCTGGTCCAGTAAATTGTTTAAGCATTTTTTGAAGAGAATTGACAATCCAATCAAATTCATCTGAAGAACGAAAAAAGAAATGGACTTCAGGTTTTCTACCACCTTGAGCGTGTGCAACCATTTTTTGTTTGAAGGAAAGTGTTGGAATAAATCGCATGGTAGAATTGGCTGCTGTTACAATCGCTTCTGTTGAACGATAATTCATACAAAGTTGATAATCTTTTACTCTTGGAACATACTTATCAAAATTAAGAATATAATCGACAGAAGAACCACGCCACGTATAAATATTTTGGGCATCATCTCCTACAATAGTCATAGTAGCCCATTCATGATAGAAACCCTGTATAAGTTGCCATTGAATATCATTGATATCTTGAAATTCGTCGATGATGATGGTTTGAAAGCGTTTAATCCATTTTTTAGCGCGATCGGTTTGCAGCCACTTAACAAGACGATAAGGTAATTCATCGATAAAGGGTTGATCGGATAGCATGGTGGGTGCCATTTCGCGAAGAATTTGAGCAGATAGAGAATGAAAGGTGCCTGCATACATGGGAACAGGTCCAATAAGGCGATGAACTCGATGAATCATTTCTTCAGCAGCTGCACGGCTGAAGGTAACCAGTAGTATTTTGCTGGGTTCGATGTTGTATTCTTCGATCAAGTAGGCAATACGTGCAGTAATAGTGGTAGTTTTGCCTGAGCCCGCGGATGCTAAAATTCGTTGATTTTCCATGCGTGGACTGGTGACGACTTGATATTGTTCTTCATTTAGTTGAACGGAACCTTTTGAGAATTCGAGGCTATATTCTGTCATTGCGATTTTTTAAATAGAATAGAACTCGAAATTCTATTAGAAGATGGAAATCAAAGAAATAGAATCGGTTGTCCTTACTGAATTATATGGTAAACATGGTTTAGATTCTTTACAAGTACAAAATCATGTCTACGGTTGTTTTATATTAATGGAGGATATTGCAGAGGGAACTGTTCGATTGGAAGAAGGAAAGGTAGTAAGTGATGGATATTGTTTTGATTTGGAGGGACAATTTTCAGAGATAGGAATACGATATGGTTTTATTATGGATATGTCGTTAGAATGGAATCATTACTCTGTAGATTATAAAACAAAATGGATGGAAATTTTTAAGGAATTGGAATGTTCGCATAATATTGAAAGAGTAGAATTAATTCAAGATGCATTAATTGCAATTGTAAAAGCAAATGTGGGAGAGGAGGATGCATTTTTGACGAGTGCTTTAGAGCAGGGAGTATTATCGAGGGAGTGGCAGGATAAGTTTATTCGATTGGTGAGGGATAAAAAGAAGGTGATACAATTACCAAAGGAGGAAGATAAGGAGGAAGAGGATGTGAAGATAGTGACAAATGTGGGAATTGCAAGGGCACAGGTAGAGAAGTTAATTCAAGATAAAAGGGTGAGGGGATTGAGGAAGACAAGACGAAATAGAAAGGGAGAGATAAAAAGACAAATATCGAAAACGAGACGTCATGTAAGAGTGTAATGCGTCTTATCATTCATTTTTTGTTACTGGAATACATTAGGTCTACATGTTGGAAGTATTATTAATAATATTTGTCTTATTTTTGATTTTAACATTTTTTTATAAACAAGCGGTATGTGAATTTCGGATTAATCAGATGGAATGGTCACAAAAGGAAAAGATACCAAACCTATTAGGTGAAAAAATACCATTAGTGGTTCGATCGTTGCCTTCGGCATCTTTTTGGACACATGATGATATTGTGGCTCGTCCTTGTTTTCAAAAGATTCCGATCTTTCAAGAAACGTCATTAACACAATGGATTACAAGCTCTACACCATCATCTACATGTCCTTGGAAATATTCTCAAGCGGAAACAATAGCAACTACATCAGGTCTTAAAATATGGGCAGAAAAGTATATTAATTCTTCTATCATTCATCCGATGTTAAAATGGTGGATGATTCCAAAATATCATTGTTGGGCTGGAAATGTTGGATTACGTAAAACATTTGCAACCTGGACTTGTTTATTTCCAGTAGATGGTGAATTAACTGTTACAATTATGCCTGAAAGTGTAGAATCTTCATTGCCTGTTCCATGGACAAATTGTTTTCCATCTATGTTAACGAGTAAAGATACACCATTTGTTTCCGATCTGAAATTTATTGATATTATATTACGTCCAGGTAATTGTCTTTTTATGCCTGCGCATTGGTTTGTTTCTTGGACAAGTTCCGAACATGCCGAAAAAGTACCCATGGCATGTACTATATCCTATCATACTCCTATTAGTTTATTGGCATTTAATGCATCACCATTTACCAAATAAGATAAAAAATAAAAAAAATTGAAATCAAATAAGGAAAAAGGAAA
>Ga0214923_10007637_pt1 | contig 11737 bp, 10 predicted proteins | sample LL1510_MetaG_FD_177993 | JGI IMG/M metagenome (GOLD analysis project Ga0214923, IMG submission 177993) | Freshwater microbial communities from Lake Lanier, Atlanta, Georgia, United States - LL-1510 | ecosystem: Environmental > Aquatic > Freshwater > Lake | place: USA: Georgia | collected... | reverse complement strand
AAAGAAGCCGTACAAGAACTATTAAAAGAACAAAATAGTAGTATGGCAATGGGTGCGTTAAAACAAATTAATAATGACGCAAAAGAATTACAATCAATGTTACAACCAACTACTCAATTGGAAGATTGGGTGAAGTCTAAATTGAATCTTGCAGGTGAATATCTTGATGATGTTTATCATCATTTAGACCATTTTGGACCAGAAGGTAGAAAATTAGATGAAGGTTACTATGATGATAAGGAGAGAGAAAGACAACAAAGAAGATTAAGATTCAGTTCTACAACACCGCCTGAAAAGAAATATTGGTTTACACCAAGTGGTACTGTAGCTGAAGCCGGTTATAGTCACGAAGATTGGATTAAAGAGAACGATCCATCTTTGGTAGGTAGAACTTTGATTGATACTTACGATAATGCAGTTAAAAAAGGTTATATTAGAGCAGTTTTGGATACAAGTCATAATTTCTTGACGTTATCCAATCTGCAAAATTATGACTTTTCTATGAACGGAAATACTAATCAAAATGTACCTGCAGTAAAATCATCTGTATTAGATGCAATTAGAAACTTTATTGCAGAGAAAGGTATTTTGATTACCGCTACTGGTAAAGGCAATCTTATTAAAGATTTAACCAACATCGATGAATCCAAATTAAGTGAAGGAGTAAAAGATTGGCTTGCTGCGGGTGCTTTGGGGTTAGGAGCATTGACTGGAAATGTTGATGCAGCAAAACTTCCACCTACAATTCCAATTGTGCAAACAGCAGTAAAAGATAGTGAATTGTCATTATTAAATAAAAATACCAGTGATTATATTTCTCACTGGGAAGGTAAGAGAGACAAAGTATATAATGATAGTGAAGGAAAACCAACAATTGGTATTGGTCACTATTTGAATGGTTCTGAACAAGATAGAAATTTGTTTAAATCATTATTTGGTAACGCAGTTGATTATAATAAAGTATTGAATGGTCAACAAAAGTTATCATCCGATCAAATTGAAAAACTATTCAATGTAGATGTAAAGATCAAAGAAAAGTTAGCCTCAAGCAAAATTAGTAATTTCAACAGTTTACCAGTTTCAGTTAAAAATGCGATAATTAATGCTTTATATAGAGGTGATTTGGGTCCGAAGACTATTGCATTAATGAACGATGGCAAATGGGATTCAGTTGCTAAAGAATATTTAAATCATAAAAATGCAAGGACTGGACCAGAACAAATCAAAAGAAGAATGAATACAAATGCTATGGCATTTGCGCAATTTGCAAAGAATAAAGGTTGATATGGAAGAGTGGCCGTCAATAGGAAGTGGAATGTTTGGCGGTATGTCTATGCAAAGACCTACCGCAACAAGAGTTCCAGATTTTGATCCTGTTGCATTAATGACAAAAAAGAAACAACAACAAGAAGATCCAACTAATATTCCAGTTGTGAATTATGATGAAAAGGATATTAATGAATTGGAATCTTTTTGTCGTAAGTATGGTATCATAGGATTCAACTGTGGTAGAATGCATCCAAGAGCAGCATTAAGAATGCTTAAAATGAGAATGGGTATTCCTAATGAAGAAAAACCTATTGTTGAAAATAAGTCCTTATTAAAAGGTTAAGTTGACCATCTAACAATTGGTGTTCTTACCCATACATTGTTAGTGTATATATAAATAAAATTATTATCAATTCTTATTTCCCCAGGCATTCCTGATGATGTATAATTTGTTGGTGCAGATCCAGTATTATTTAGATTTAAATATATAAAAGAACCTGTGTCTGCAGTTATTGTATTTTCTACATATACATTTGATCCTGTGATATTACCACTTGCGCTTATATTACTAGATGTAACATAAGTGAGTATATTGTTTACTGAACTTAAATTGGTAAAATTAGCAGAAGAACCACTGATATAACCACTTGCACTAATATTACTTGATGTTATATTAACTAATGTATTGTTATTAGAAATTAATGTAGATGAACTAATTGTACTTGCGGTTATATAAGTAAAATTACCAGTGGATGGTGTAATATTACCAATTACTGTATTATTAATATTACCACCATCTATTTGTGCATTACCAGTTCTAATAGTGGAACTTGTAATTATAGATGCGGTAATTGTATTTGTAATTATAGAACTGCCAGACAAACTACCTGTAATATCACCTATTATACCAGCATAAGCATATATTTTATTAAATACTTTTAAAACGCCACCGATTAATACATCTAAATTAAAGAATGCGGATGAAGCACTTATTGCAGATGAACTAATAGTTCCGTTATAAGTTAATAAACTACCTACTTCTATAAGATTTGACGAGGTTAAATTACCAATTGTAGATTCTACTTTTAAGAATGTGTTAATTGGAAGTTGTTTTTCATTTCCAAAATTACTAATTGGTCCTTGTAATATTAAAGCACTACTAGTTACTATTGGATTAGAACCAGTTTGATTGTTAGTTAACAACCAGTAATTATTTAAACTGTCCCACAATAATGAACTGGTAACTGTATTGGTACTACCACTGTCAGTTAAATCTAAACCTGCGTATCTTTGACTAAATGATCCAGTGCTCCAAGCATTTAATTGTATTCTATTATCACCAATAATTACTGTACTTGAACTAATATTAACAATTGAACTACTACCGTATACTGTTAAATCACCATAAAATGTACTATTTCCTAGTACGGATAAAGTGTCTAATTGAGTAGTACCACCTGTAATTTTACTAGCACTTATATTACTAAAACTACCACTAACACTATTAATTAAATTTGATGTAATAGTATTAATATTTGCAGTTGAAGATGAAATATTACCACTTGCGCTTATATTACTAGAAGTAATATTAGTCAATATATTATTTGTAGATACTAAATTGGACGAATTTAATATAGATGCGGAAATATAACCACTTGCAGTAATATTACTTGCGGTAACATTAAATAAAGTTGACGAGTTTGAAGTAAGGGTGTTAAAATTGGATGCAGAAGAACTTATGTATCCACTTGCGCTTATGTTGCTTGCTGTTATGCTTAATGCTACTATATCATTTGGATCAGATAACATTCTACCAACATATTGATATACTGTAGCATAAACTCTGTTAGAAGGTACTGTGGTAGTAGTAAATGTTAATATACCGCTTTTATAATCAAATTGATATGATGCGCTTGGACTTAATGGTGAAAATGTTAAACCATCCGCAGAAGTAAATAATGCTATATTATATCCAGGAGGATTACCGTTATTACCAGCATCTGCACTTTGATTAACAATGTTTGAATCACTTACATATTTTGGACTGATGAAATTGATTTGTTGTCCGCCATCAATCAATTGACTTCCAATGCCTGCAGCACTACCAGTTGGAGAAGTAAAATACCAAACGGAACTGCCAGTAGCAGTATTATTTGCAACAGTTAATGGCCATCTATACCAATATTTTAATACACCAGATGTTGTAGTTGTACCTGGAGTTGCACTTGATGAATAAGGAAGACTTGCACTTGGTATCAAATTGATTTGAGACCAAATTTCCGAAGTTCCCATTTGTATCGTAGATGCAAATGCTTCTTGAGAATCAGTTAGATCGGTACTAGTGTATCGTCTTCCAACTAAAAGTCTGATTGCTTTTGTAAGAGTATCAAATGCCATATAATATAATTATGCTGATTTTTCTATTTTCAAACTTGTTAATGGAGTTGGACTTCCATTATATCTTACAATAACATATAATTCATCTTTACTTGCGACGGTACTATCCAATGTCATACCGTCAACATTTCTTAATGGTATATTAATTACACCACCACTATTACTTGCACCACTACCATTATTTCCGTATAAATCTATATTTACACTAAATGGATTTTTACCGTCAGTAGATAAATTGGATGGTGATACACTTGATGAAACAATGTTATTTGCTAAATTTGCAATGTCATATAATCTGCATCTTGCATAAGTATTTGAATTACCACTTTCAAATATCAATCCAATTGCCATACTATTTGAAGTTGTATCATCCCATTTTACCAAGGTAGTATTACCAGTAAGTGTAATTCTCAAAGTATTTACAACAGCGGTTGATTTAAAATATCTTACATAATATTTGTAAGTTGTTCCATATCCAGATGGATACCAATAACCATATGCACCGCCAGGATTTACTAAAAATCCAGGCTTAACTTGAAGACTTGATGTTGGTAGATACGATGCACTGTTAAAATAACTTCCGCTGGAATTCAATAAATTATCATTTAACACCATTCTATATGCTTCATCTAATAATTGTTCAGTATTTGCAGTTGCACTGAATGTTAATGAAGATGTAGTGTATCCTTCAGGTCTGCCAAAATACAATAAACTGCCACTTGCACTAGGAATACCAAACGAACCGGCAGTATGAATAGTTGCGGTTTGACTTCCAAGAGTTGTACCGGAACCAGCTCTATTGTATGTAGTATTATTCACTGTAAATGTAGTTATTGTTGCTCCCGATGAAGCTGCTGTAGTTCCAGTTCCAACTGCACTCATTGTAACATCAAATACTATTATATCTGATTCATATGGATATGATCCAACAGTTCTTGTTGTTGTGTAATCGGAAGATTTTACTACATTTGATGTTTGAATTGTTGGATTTGTAGTTAAAGTCGTAGAATTTGAAGTGGTTAATCCTAAAGCATTATTAGGAATAGTTACAGTTGAAACTGTTCCATTATAATATAATGGATTAAATGCATTACTTGCAGTAACTGTATATCTATAAACCGATCCACTGGTTAGATATGGAGCACCACTTAAACTTCTTGTAATAATAGATGATGCGGTGATTGTACTTCCTGGTGAACTAATTGTTTGAGTAAAATTGCCATCAATTAATGGAGTATAATATTGGGTTAAATTGCTGCCGGTAAAATAAGAATATGTAGAACTTGCAGAATTGATACCTACATAACCAGATATGATATAAATACCAGAACTGCTAACGGATGATAAACTGATACTATTTGTTAAATTAGATCCCGTAAAATTATTAAAATATCCATCTTGATATAATGGCGGTATTACTGACATATTTGATGATGGTATTATTCTCAATGCAATTGGAGATGCGATACTTGTAGTGCCGTTGTCACTTGATTGACTTACTGCAACATTAGTATTATTTGTATAATTTACTGTTCCTGTACTGCTTGATGCGAATGTAAGTGTAAATGAACCACTTAATCTTATTGTATTTAGTGATCCATTATTTAATGAACCCAATCCAAATGCATTTGAACCTAGACTTGAACTTACTGTTGTTGAACCTCCAACGGTACTTCCATATAGTGCGTAGTTTGTTCCATTTCTAAATGTATATCCACTGAAAATTGTTTGTCCGATAGTTGCCCATCCAAGTGGTTGTAGATAGTTTATATATTGATCGGTCGAACCACTAGGAACTCTTCCATTAATAGTTATGGCTGAACCTATATTGGTGTTGGTTGTTGAAACACTACTTAATGTTTTTGTATTTGGTGTTGGTATAGGAAAACTTGCACTAAATGCTCCGGCTAAAAATCTTAAAGCATCTGATACATTTGTATCGGATGTCCAACTTGAAAAATATGAACCTGTCATTGAATTTCCCCAAGGATATGATGAATTAGGTGTTCCTACATTTATATTAGATGAAGAAATTCTACCAGACGCACTAATATATCCATTTACCGTTAGATTATCAAATAGTCCATTACTTGAAGTAATATTATTGGATATTACAGAACTGCCTGATAAACTACCACTTAAATTGCCAATTAATACTGAAGAACTTATTGATGATGCGGTAACATTAGTAAAGTTAGCTGTACTTGGTGTTGTTGTTCCAATTGTAACTCCTTCTAATGAAGATACACCTACAACAGATCCTGTAGAATCTGTTCTTATTATTAAACTATTACCGTTTACATATGCTTCTTGATATGCGGTATTAGTAACATTTCTTTGATCAAATCTGATATCTTTAGCACTCGCCATATTTTATAAATATTGAATATTTATACTTAATTACATTATATTTATAAAGGATTATGTCATACCCAATTGAGAAATTAGAAAATCAAATGATTGATTTGATAGATGAAGTTTATGCCAATAGCGGTTTAGGTAGATGGTTTGGTAAAGGTGGTGTAGGCAGTTCATCTGGTGGAGGATGGGATAGATACAATAGTAGTGGTAAAAAGGTGGGTAAATGCGGTGATGCTAAAAAAGGAAGTAGTTATAGTGCTTGTTTGGGCAAAAAATATGTAGCTAGATTAAGATCTAAGGGAGGTCGTAAAGCTATTGCAAATTGGGTAAAAAGAAAAAAAGCAGCTCAAAACAAAGCTGGTAGAGGACAAAAAGGCGATGGTGGTAAAGGTAAAGCTCCTGTAAGAGTAAGTTACAAAGAACAATTGTGTGAAATTTTCATCGTTAATCACAAAGAACAATTAAAAAAAGATTTGGTTCAATTTTTAACACAAGAATTTCAAAAAGATCATTTGAAAGCAGTACATGGTGGACCAAGTATTACTGAATATAAACCAGAAGATTGGGTAGAAAAAATTGCAGACAATTTAATTAATAGATTATTACAGTATTTTGAAATAATTCGTGGTCAAACCGAAAGAAATCTAAAATCAGATATTCCTCTATCCAGAGATTAATAATAACTTGTTTTTCATTTATTATATTGTAATATATACATATATACGACTATATATAAATGTATGAATAAATTTTACATTATAGATACTACATTAACGAATTCGCCTTTAATATTTGAAAATATACAAGGGTTAGTAAATCATTTAGAAGGTACTGTTAAACGAAAGTTTGGAAAGTCCAGAGACCTTTATATGCAAAATCTTATTGATTTGGGTCATGGCGAGGATGATCGTCAAGGCAGAAATTTCACTGAATCAATGAGAACGACATTTAACATTGGTATCGTTGGAAAAGGTGGTGTGCTAAAAAACTGTAACATCCATGATGTTGATCTTTATAGCAAATACCGTACTGAAATGGGTGATTAAAACATGATTAATTTGGATGTAAAATGGAGTGACCCGTATGAAATTGAATCAAAGAGTGGAATTCCTCTTTGGACAAGACATTGGTTAATTCCAGTTAATTACCGTAACGAATTCTTTGTTTATTGGAAAGGTAACAGTTTTAAATTAAAAGACAAAGGTTACGGTGTCAAAAAAGTAGATAATGATTGGTTCTTGACTGAAACACATACTACTAAAGATAGTTTTTCAAAAAAGAAAACAACAGATAAAGTCAAATCTGATGAACCATTAAAACCATATGAAGTAAAAACGACAGATGGTTTGCGTCCATGGCAAGTAACTGCTGTATCAAAACTATGTGCAGCTATTAAAAAATGGGGATGTGCAATTGATGGCAGTGATGTAGGCGTTGGCAAAACATATAATGCATGTGGTACTGCAAGAGAATTAGACATGGATATACTTGTAGTATGTCCAAAAGCAGTAATGGAATCGTGGAAAAGAGTGATTAAGAATCATTTTAAGATAAATCATAGATTGGTTGGCGTAATCAATTATGAAATGCTTAGAATGGGTAAGAAAGACAGTATGATTGCGTCTTATGTTAAAAGAAGAGATACTAGACGCAATGAATTTGTATGGAAAATTCCTAAATCTACTCTTATTATTTGGGATGAAAGTCAAAAATTAAAGGGTGCAAATACAAAAAACAGTGAAACTTGTTTGGAAGCCTTGAAACAAGGATATAAGATGTTGTTTTGTTCAGCAACTAATGCAACCAATCCATTAGAATTAAAGACAGTTGGCATGGCAATTAAATTGTTTGAAAACAACAAACAATATTATACTTGGTTATATGCACATGGTGTAACAAAAGGTAGATTTGGATTACAATTTAATAATGACAAAGAAGTGTTAAAGAAATTACACAATGATATTTTTATCAATAGAGGCGTAAGATTGACCAGAGATACAATACCAAACTTTCCAGAAAGTCAAATTGATGCAGAATGTTATAACATGGAAGAGGATGCTCAGAAAAAGATTAATAATATTTATGCAGAGATGGAAGCTGAATTGGCTAAATTACAAAAGAAGATAAAAAAGGAAAGTAAAGAAAATACTAGTGAATTAACTGCAATTCTTAGAGCTAGACAAAAAGTAGAATTGGTTAAAGTTCCATTATTCATTGAAATGATTGAAGAGGCAATTGAAAATGGAATGAGTGTAGTTGTATTTTGTAATTTTACTGAGACTATTGATGCTTTATCAGAAAGATTAAATACTAAATGTATTGTTAATGGTGAAGCTAAGTATGCAAAAGCTAGACAACAAAATATTGATGATTTTCAGGCGGATAAAGAACGGGTAATATTGGTAAACATTCAAGCTGGTGGTGCAGGTTTAAGTTTACATGATTTGAACGGTAAACATCCTAGAATGTCTATTATATCACCCAGTTATTCTGCTGTATTAATGAGACAATCAACTGGAAGAGTTTGGCGTGATAGTGCCAAGAGTAAGAGTATTCAGAAAATTGTCTTTGTTGCTAATACAGTAGAAGAAAAAGTTTGTGAAAGTGTAAAACGCAAACTTGACAACATGGATCTACTAAATGATGGAGATTTGGACTTATGAAAAAAGTTGTAGTAACCAGTATTAATTGGAAAGAAACAATCGAAGTAGACGAAACTATATTTGATGATTACAAATTAGAAGCGTGTACACAAGCAATGGAACGAGCAATAAACAACGGAAGTTTAACAGTAACTGCTTTATTACAATGTTGGGTCGAACCAAAGAATCCTAAATCAAAGAAAAACATATCAGTATACAATACATATAAGATATTAATTAACGCAGGATTTCATAGTAAAGCAGAAATTTTAAGATCGGTATTTTTATCAAAAACTAAAGTTGATTTAGCCGATGAACCAATCAAAGGTTAATTATGAGTAATGTTCCAGATATAAATGTAATTTTGGCCCAAATGGCCGAAATGCAAAAACAGTTAAATGATTTACAATCTCTTAAAAAGGATGTTAAAGAAATAAAAGAAATTAGTAGTCTAGGTGAAGATGTTGCTAAAGAAGTAGCAGAAGAAGTAAATCAATTGAAAGAAAACGGTGTTATTATTCCTCATTTGGAAAAACAAGCAGAATCAGTATTATTTCCAAAAAGAAAAGAAAAGAATGGAATTGCAAGAGTATTATTAGAATCGGAAATCAAAGAAGCAAGAGCAAATAGTAGAAGTGCAAGAGAATGTTCTAAAAAATTGGGTGTAAGTTACACTACATATAAAAAGTATGCTAAAATGTATGGTGTTCATGTTGTATGTGACCCTGCAGTAAGAAAAACAAGAGATTTAAATAGTACAATTGACCCACATAAAGGTAAATATCCACTGAGTAAGATATTGAATGGTAAGTGTCCTAATTTTCCTGTTCACAGATTAAAAGATAAATTGATTAGGTCAGGTACAAAGAAAGCAGAATGTGAACAATGTGGGTATGGTGAACGAAGAATTACGGATGGTAAAATACCGTTGTTATTAAACTTTGAAGATGGTGATAAAACCAATCATAAGTTAGAAAATTTGAAGATACTTTGTTATAATTGTACATTTTGTACTGGTAGGGGGTATATAAGACGGGGAACGATTCATTTTAATATGGATCCTGATGTAATTCAGGGTGCAAAGAAACCAATAAGAGCTAGATTTTAAAATAAAGTTATTATATCTTAATTGATATTTATACTTTATGAAAACTTTTAATCATTTAATTGCTCAACATGGTATATTGGTGTCATTTAGTATTGCGAAGAAGTTAAATCGTGAAAGTGTAAAAGCAATTGCTAAAGAAATTAATAAATTAGGTGGTGATAAAAAGACACGGACACAGTTATTAGAAGAAGAAATTAAGAGAAATACCATGGAATCTATGAAATTGAGTGATGTTCCTGGTTTGATAATGTCAAAGACTGAAATTGTAAAAGAAAAATTCATGGAAAATAGTTTCATGAAGGATGATAAAACAGTAATTTCTTTGATGATTCTTGCTAATGCATTATCCAAGAAAATATTGGACAAGAAAGTACCAAAAGAACAAATGTGTTTTATTCTGATTTCTTTGATTGGTTCATTGGGATTATCTGATGGAGATTTTAAGAATTTTCATCAAAAACACAATCCAAATTTTATGCATGACGATGAAGATGATTTAGATGAGTATGACGACGACGAATATGATGACGAAGATGACGACGAATTTTAATAAAAATATACCTTTAACTTATCATATCCATCAACAATTGTAAGACCTTTATAAGTCCACTTTTCTTTTTTAGTTTTTTCTATTAAGTTAGAATAACTTTCATCATTTTTGTCTATTTCCAAAACAAGTCCGGCTACATTATTTTTATCTTGTTCTTTTATTTTTGGGATTAAACTATGAATTAATTTTTTAAAACTTTCACTTTTATCTATAAAAGCCAATATTTTGTTCATAGCTACATCAACATTTTCTTTGGAAACATTTTGTTTGATAGTTACACATGGTGAATATAAACCGGGAAATTCTTTTACTATATTGACAAAATTGTCTTTATCATTTAATATATCCAATATATTTTCTTTTGTAACCATATATTCATATATATACATATACTAACAATTATGTTATTTTTAATATGGTTTTCACTACAAAAGAAACAGAGGTTACTATGGAAATATTAAATATTGCTGATGCAAAAAATTTGATCGGTACAAATAAAGTTGTATTTGTTACTGGAGTTACTGGACAAGATGGTAGTTTTATGGCAGATTTTTTGCTTAAAAATACTGATTATATTATTTTTGGTGGAGCTAGAAGATTGAGTATCAAAAATCACGAAAATATCAGTCATTTGGAAAATAATAGTAGATTTCATTTGGTAAACTTTGATTTGAGTGACGCTCATAGTATTAGTAAAATTGTAGAATCACTAAAACCAGACTATTTTATCAATTTAGCTGCACAAACATTTGTTGGTTCATCTTGGGATTTTCCTGCTCAAACATGGGAATGTAATACTACTGGTGTGATTCATATATTAGAAGCAATTAGATTACATAAACCATCATGTAGATTTTATAATGCTGGTAGTAGTGAAGAATATGGAAATGTTGCATATGTCCCACAAGATGAAAATCATCCAGCTAGACCAAGAAGTCCATATGGTGCTAGTAAATCAGCAGCAAGACAATTGGTTAAAGTATATAGAGAATCTTACCATTTATATGCAATCCAAGGATTGTTATTTAATCATGAAGGTACTAGAAGAGGTGAAGAATTTGTCACTAGAAAGATTACAAAAGGTGTAGCTAGAATCAAAAAAGCAATAGTTGAAGGAAAATCATTTGAACCTATTGAATTGGGTAATGTTAAAGCCAAAAGAGATTGGAGTGACGCAGAAGATTTTGTTAAAGGTATTTGGTTAATGTTAAATCAAGAAAAATGTAGAGTTGATATGGATAGTAATATGCAAATTGAAGAATATGTACTATCCAGTAATGAAACTCATACAATTGCAGAATTTGTTTGGTATGCTTTTAAAGCCGCTGGTATTGAAGGTGCCTGGCATGGTGAAGCAGAATTGTCAGAATTTAGTATTAGTACTAGAGATGCAATTAAATATGAACCGGT
>Ga0214923_10007636_pt1 | contig 11738 bp, 7 predicted proteins | sample LL1510_MetaG_FD_177993 | JGI IMG/M metagenome (GOLD analysis project Ga0214923, IMG submission 177993) | Freshwater microbial communities from Lake Lanier, Atlanta, Georgia, United States - LL-1510 | ecosystem: Environmental > Aquatic > Freshwater > Lake | place: USA: Georgia | collected 2015-10-15 | reverse complement strand
AAATACAACAACCGGTTTCACCAAGGCATCAACAGAGAGAAGCCAATTAATCTATATTTGAAAGCAGCATGACTAAACTTAAACAAGCCTTTCACTGGTAGGATTAATGGGGAGTACTACAGTGCTCCTAAACCCGCCCGATCGCAAAGCCCGAAACCGTTAGCACCAATAAATAAAACAACATGAAGTACTGGGCATTTCATTGCAATCCTGCATCTTGGAATTCAAAGTCTGAACTTTCGGAGTTCAGTGATGGAACCTGGCTAATTAATAAGCAGGATGAAGAAAACATTAAATCTGGAGATCCATTTATTCTATGGATTTCTGGGAAGGATGCTGGTGTCTATGCTTTTGGTGAGGTTGTTAAAGAACCTGAAATCCGACCTGATGATGTTGAAAGGGTAAAGAAATTCTCAACAGACAAGGGTAAATTTAGTGAACAAGCTTTAAGGGTTCAATTAAAATATAGTGATAAAATAATCGAAACTCCTATTCTAAGAAGTGTAATACTAAACTCATATTGGCTGGACAAGAATTCACTAATGTATTCTTTTTTTAATAGTCCTCAAGGTATTTCATCTCGAGAACTAACACCAGAAGTATTTAATCATTTGTTAGAATTAAGATCACAGGTGTCCTTGATTCATGAGTTTCGTGGGTTTCTTTATAGCTCTCATAAGAATATGTCTACGTCGGAAGATTATTTGAAAATGGTTCCTAAAATCGAAGGTTGGTTCATTCAAAATAATATCTGTGACAAAAATTTCTCCTTTTGGAATTCTAAGTCTCAAATTCACTCTATTAATCAAAAATTGAACGGTGAATTCTCTGAAATATGGAGAAAATTGAATAAAGAAGAAAGTAATTGGTATAGTTCTCATTGGAATAAATGGGTAGAATTCAATTCACAATCCCCTATTAAATTTTGGTTGTATGCACCTGGTGAAAAAGCAAGAAAATGGGATGAATTATATAGTTCAGGACAAATAGCAATTGGTTGGGATGATTTAGGTAATTTATCACAATACACGACGAAAGTAGATGTTGAAAATGCTTTATTAGATGGTGAAGAACCAGGTAAAAGAAAGTACAACGACGCCCTTGCATGTTTTGAATTTGCGTCAATACTAAAACCAGGTGACATAGTAATAGCGAAGAAAGGAAAAAGAGAGTATGTCGGTTGGGGAGTTGTTTCAGGTGATTATTTCTTCGATGATCGCCAGATGGAATATAAAAATAGAAGAACTATTGATTGGAAAGCAAAAGGCGAATGGACAGATAGCGCAGGTGATATAGTTACAAAAACATTAACAGATATTACTAAATATCCAGACTATGTCGAACGCTTATCTAAGCTGCTTAAAATTGAATTAGGAGAAATTGACACTAAGAATATCCCTATGGAAAATCCGTTAAACACAATCCTCTATGGTCCACCAGGAACTGGAAAAACATATCATACCGTTTTAAAATCTGCAGAAATAATTGAACAGCGTAAAATCAATTCATACACTGAAGCACTAGCGATATTCAAATCTAAACTTCATGATCAAATCGAGTTCATCACTTTTCATCAGAATTACAGTTATGAGGATTTTATCCAAGGGTTAAGACCTGATACAGAAAATGATAATCAACTCACATTTGACAAAAAAGATGGCATTTTTAAAGTAATTGCTGATAAGGCACTTCAAAATTTAGAAGATTCAGAAAGGCCACCTATAGCCAAGAGAATTTTTGAAGAGGTGTTTAATGAATTCATCAATCCACTTGTTGAAGGTGAAGAGATTGAAGTAAAAATGAAAAAAGTCTCTTATTTCATTACTGCCATAACCAATAAATCAATTGACTTCAGAAAGGCAAGTGGAGGCACCGCTCAAACTCTTAGTATTGGAACCCTAAAAAAAATGTATACTGCTGAATCCGTATTGGATATACAAGGTTTAGCTTCTTACTATTCACCGTTACTCGAATCACTATTAAAGATTGGTAAAGATAGTTCTGGGAAAAAAGCTGAAATAATAAGGAAGAACTATGTATTAATTATCGATGAAATTAATCGAGCTAATATATCACGTGTTTTTGGAGAATTGATAACACTTATCGAACCAGACAAACGATCTCATGGTGCGATCCCAATGGAAGCAAAACTACCATCGGGTGATCCTTTCGTAGTCCCTTCCAATCTTTTCATCATCGGTACAATGAACACAGCGGATAAATCAATTGCACTGCTTGATATTGCATTAAGAAGAAGGTTTGAATTTGAGGCCATGTATCCTAAATATGAGATTGAGGGACAGGAAATTTATGATGTCGATATTCTCAAGAAAATCAATGAACAGATAATTAAATCAAAAGGTCATGACTTCCAAATAGGACACGCATATTTCATGGGAGAGAATAAAGATTTAATAGCTCGAATGAATAAAAAGGTTATCCCTTTACTTCTTGAATACTATATGAATGATGAAAAAGAAGTTAAGGGCATATTACAGTCATCCGGACTCGTTATTGAAGAGAACTCCTGGCCATTAAGAATTACAGGAACGAATGATTAATCTATTTGAATATCAAAATAAAGTAGATATTCCAGCTTCATTCGATGGCTTGGAAGGTTTTCTGGATGAAATCTGGAATAGTCGTGAAAAAAACTCTTCCTATTCTGAAAATGGCAACGATAAAATAGAATCTCAAAGATTTCTTCAGTTCATTCACAAAACCAATGAATTAAAATCCAATAAATACGTTGGTGTTATCCACTATGAAGGTGCAAAGATCAACTTACTTCCGAAGATATTTTATGATGGAGATAAGGAGTATTCAGAAAATGAGGTTAACCAAATACAAAATCATATTCTCTGGTGGCTAAGCTATTGCAGGAAGATAAAGTTTCCAAATTACCAAGCCTCTCTGGGTAGCACAAAAAGTGACTTCTTTGAAGTTTTAATTTACTTGTTCTCGAAATATACCAGAGTGCTCCTAAATTCTTCGATCTATCAGCAATACGAAGAGGTGAAGCGTGAATTGTCTTTTATAAAAGGGGGATTAAACACAAACGAATACATTAACCAAAATTTAAGTACTGGCAAATGGCATAAACTCAATTGTTCATATGATGCCTTTGTCTTTGACAACGAGTTTAACCGCATAATTAAATATGTTACCACTCTCTTGTTCAATGTAACAGGGAACCAAGATAATAAGAAGAATCTTAGAGAAATTCTGTTCATTCTTGATGAAGTTTCTGATGAACGAGCTACAGCGGAGCAATGCTCAAGAATTTCATTTAACCCAATGTTTGGTGAATTTGAAACGGTTAGAGACTATTGTCAATTGTTCCTAACTAATTGTGTTTCATTTGACTACAAAAATGAACTTAAGCTTTTCGCATTCTTGCTTCCTATGGAATATGTCTTCGAAGACTTCATATTCGGTTTTATTGATAAAGAGCTTGAAGAGGTAACTGCAAAAGCCCAGCGCAGTGACACCTATTTAGATGAAGACAAAACCTTCAATTTGAAACCAGATTTGTGGCTTAAAACCGAAGAGAAATCTTTGATTGCAGACACAAAATATAAGATTGTCTATTCGGATGAGAAAGATCCTAAGAAAGGTATTTCTCAAAACGACTTATATCAAATGTTGGCATACGCTATCAGATTTGAGGTAGATGAAATAATCTTGTTTTATCCTAACACCTTAAAACAAGCGCAAGAAGACAACATGGAATTGACTATTAAAGATGCACTTGCCAAAGACAAAGAAATTTTTGTTCAAGCTTTCCAATTGCCAATAATTAACAGAGAGTTAATTTCTGCTGAGCTTGAGTCCAAAACAGATTTAAACGATTTGTTTGAAACGACAAGAGAAGAATTAAAAACGAAAATAAAAATGGTGCTAACAAAACCTAAGCGGCATTAAAACGACCGCTTAGCTTAGAACAGTTAGCGGTCATGCTATTGGGACAGTACAACCATTAAACTGACGGGCTGACAATAAACTTAAGACAACAAATTTTGACAAGTGAACAACGACATACAGGCAACATAAATTCGGGACAGTTTTGGTGGACAGTCCGACACTCATATCTTCGCAATAAAAAAATTAAAACACCCCCACCGCACAAAAAAAAAATTGAATTTCTATGGCAACCGCACAAGCAGCACATTTGGGGTTGCCGCCATGCTGAAAGCCGACCCAGTGGCAACCCCAAAAGAGCCGCTTTTTGCCAACGCTTTATAAGTAACTCAACAACTTTAACTTTATATTAGAACCCGAAAATACTTACATATAGATGAAATTCATTGACTTATTCGCAGGACTTGGCGGCTTTCACAAAGCACTACACGAACTCAAACATGAGTGCGTGTTTGCAAGTGAACTTGACCCCACATTGCGAGAGGTTTATAAAACCAACTGGGGAATTGAACCAAAAGGGGACATAAAAAAAATAGTTGAAGGAGACATTGATAGCATACCACCACATGACATTTTATGTGCAGGTTTTCCTTGTCAACCATTTTCAAAAGCTGGAAAACAAGAAGGCAGAGCAGACGAAGAAAGAGGAACATTATTTGACGAGATTGTAAAAATTCTTGCATATCGAACGCCAACGTTTTTCATACTTGAAAATGTTCCTTTTATCCGACAACACGACAATGAATCAACCTGGAAATACATGCATGGCGAACTTACAAAGTTAGGCTATGAAGTTGACCACGAAATTTATTCACCTCAAGACTTTGGAATTCCCCAACATCGCAAAAGAATTTTTATAGTCGGTTCGCTAAAAGGACTCGAACATTTCTCGTTCAATGAAATTGACGAACAAAAAACATCGTTAATTGACATTCATCAGTTTATTGAAGAACACCCAGCTAAATTCAAGGCATTGCCAAAAGCAAATCAAGAGTGTATCAAACTTTGGCAAAAGTTCATTGAACAAATTCCGAAAGAAACAAAACTCCCAGGGTTTCCTATTTGGGGAATGGAGTTCGGAGCAACATATCCATTTGAAACTTCCTACCCTTTCAAACTTTCAGCAAGTGAGTTAGGCGAATACAAAGGAAATTTTGGAATCAGTTTGCGAGGCATGACAAAAGATGAGCAGAGAGCAAATATGCCAAGTTACGCAAGAATTGAAAAAGCATTTCCTGATTGGAAACGCAGCTACATAAGACAGAGCAGAGCATTTTATCAAGACAACAAAAAGCATGTTCAAGATGTGGTGAACGAAATTGCAAAGTATGATTCACAGAGTTGGCAAAAATTAGAATGGAATGTTGGCGACAGCAAAAGAAAAATCACCGACTACATTATACAGTTCAGAGCATCGGGAATCCGAATAAAAAAAGTCGACTTCTTCCCTTCTCTTGTTTGCACCAACACTCAAATTCCAATCATCGGTTGGCAAAAAAGATATATTACCAAAGAAGAAGGTTTGAAGCTGCAATCACTGGAAGGTTTGGCGTTACCACCAAACGACAATGCAGCTTTCAAAGCTTTAGGAAATGCAGTGAATTCTAAAATTGTAAAACTCATTGCTGAAAAACTTTTGGATGACAAGCCGAAACACAAACAGAACGGACAGCAAAAAAATATTTTTCAAAAACCAGAAACCGCTTTAGCACATTAACATGGAACATTCAAAAACTGTAAGCATAAGGCCCGGAGTAAGCATTTTGACAATGCTTAAACATATTCAGTATGACCCTTGGTATGCTTTAGCTGAATTTGTTGATAACGCTATTGACAGCTATTTGAAAAATGAAAAACAACTTAAAGAAATTGAGGGAAAAGGATTTCAGTTGGAGGTAAAAATTGAAATAAACGACATTGATAAAAAAATAGTAATACGTGATAACGCAGCGGGCATACACCAACGAGATTACACAAGGGCATTTCGTGCTGCTGAAATTCCGCCTGACAATTCGGGACTCTCAGAATTCGGTATGGGAATGAAATCAGCAGCTTGTTGGTTTTCTGACTATTGGAGTGTAAGAACAACTGCAATTGGTGAGAGTGTAGAAAAGACTGTTTCGTTTGACTTGAATAAAATCTTTTATGACAAGTTGGAAGAACTTGAAGTGACAACTAAGAATCAAAATGAAAATGCTCACTTTACGGTAATTGAATTAAGTAGCATTAACAAAATGCCAGTCAAAAAAACAAAAGGCAAAATCAAAGAACATTTAGCAAGTATTTACCGTGACTTCACACGAAAAGGAATTTTGAAACTTTACCTTGACGGAGAACCATTAGAATATAAAGACCCAAACATTTTAACTGCACCTTTTCCATATGACAGCAAAACAGCACCACTACATTGGAAAAAGGAAATTGACTTTGAAATTGATGAAGGGAAAATGTTTGTGAAAGGCTTTGTGGGTCTACTTGAATCAATGGAAAGTGGTAAAAACGGATTTGCACTTTTTAGACGTGGCAGAGTGATAGAAGGAAGTTGTGATGAAGGTTTTAAACCGAAAGAAATAATGGGTGAAGTCGGCAGCCCCGAATGGAAAAGAATTTTTGGCGAACTTCACTTAGAAGGTTTCAATGTAAGCTTCACTAAGAAAGGTATCAAGTGGGATGAAAACATGGACATCTTTTTGGATTTACTTAAACAAGATTTAGCGAAAGCAAACTTTATCAAGCAAGCAAGAGATTACAGAGTGAATCCACCAAAGTCAGAATTGAAGAAAGCCGCTGAAGCAGTTGTAAAAAATACTGTTGACGACATTAAAAACAATGTTCAACCAGCAATAAATGAAATCCGTTCTGCTCCAGTCCCAGTTTCGGAAACACCTTCACTTACAAAAACAGAGGAAGTAACGAACAGAGAATTTGAAATTGATTTTAATGACACAAAATGGTTGGTAACGATTGAACTTTCTTATGATGATGATATAACTGACTGGATAGAAATAGGAAGTCATGTTTTGAAAAGTAAGAACAGCAATAAAACTTTAAGACAAGTTGGAGTGCGAATGAGTTTGAACCATCCGTTTGTTTTACAGTTTGCAGGTGCAGACAAAAACAAACTTGAACCCATTTTAAGAATTGCAGCGTCTATTGGACTTGCAGAAGAAACGGCAAGAGAGGCAGGAGTTAGACAAGCGGGAACAGTGCGAATGAATCTGAATAAATTATTAACAGCTATCGCAAAAAAATAAGTTATGCCAACAGACAACATTGAACAAATTACAATGGCAACACCACAAGACAACAACCAATGGTTGCCGTCAGTTGGAGTTGAAACGCAATCGCTTTTAGCTCACTTGCAGTTGCCAAGAGAAAGTGAACAAACATTGACAGATGAAACCGCAGAAATACTTTCTCAATGTGGCAATCCGAATCATACAACTAACCGCGAAATTGGTTTAGTGTTTGGCTATGTTCAAAGCGGAAAGACAATGTCATTCACAACGCTTACTGCTATGGCAAAAGACAACGGTTATCAAATGGTAATCATCATTGCTGGTATTTCTACAAATCTTGTTGCTCAATCATACACACGACTTGAAAGAGATTTACGAATTGATACACGAACAGATTTAAAATGGCTTTCATTTCGTAATCCAAGATTGAATGACATTACAACACGAAACCAAATTGCAACTGCATTAGCTGAATACAGAGACAATACATTTCCCGAAGAAGAACGCAAAACGATTTTGATAACTGTAATGAAACAGAGAAATCATTTGCCTAATCTTCAAGAACTTTTGCAGACACTAAATTTGGATAGTGTGCCGACATTGATAATTGATGATGAAGGAGACCAGCACAGCATGAATCGTTTTGCAAGACAAAACGCACGGCAAGGAGGTAACAGACGAAGTGCAATCAATGACCGAATTATCAATTTAAGAAATTCAATTCCTCATCACACATTTATTCAATACACAGCGACACCGCAAGCACCTTTGTTTATTGACTTGATGGATTCGCTTTCACCGAACTTTTTAAAGTTGCTTACGCCTGGACCTGGATACACAGGAGGCAGAACATTTTTTGTTGAACGACCTGAACTCACTGAAGTGATTCCAGACATTGACCCTGAAGAAGACCCAACTGCACCACCAGCAAGTTTAATTTCAGCAATGCAAGTTTTCTTTTTAGGAGTTGTAAAAGGAATGAGAAACCGAGAAGGTAAAAAGCGTTCAATGATGATCCATCCTTCGCAACTTACATACACACATGCGGACTACTTTCGTTTTGTAGTCAATATTCAAAATCATTTTGTTGAAGTATTGAGTTTGCCTGATGATAACCCTGATAAACAAGATTTGCTGAATGAGTTTCGTATCGCTTACAATGATTTAGAAAGAACAGCAACAGACCTTCCGCCTTTTGAAGAACTGACAGGTCACAGGTTGCGCCATGCAATCAATTCAACAGTTATTCAATCACTAAATTCAAGAGGGGGAAACAGAACTATTGTTGAATGGAGAAATAATTACTCTTTCATTTTAGTTGGAGGTCAAGCAATGGATAGAGGTTTTACAGTTGAAGGCTTAACTGTAACATATATGCCAAGAAGTGTAGGCGTTGGTAACGCTGACACGATACAACAGCGTGCAAGGTTTTTCGGATACAAGCAAAGCTACTTGGGTTATTGCAGAGTCTATCTTGACGAAGATGCAAAAGATGCTTATATTGATTATGTAGAACACGAAGAAGATATGAGAAGGAGATTAGCCGAACATCAAGCATCTGGAAGAAGTTTGAATGAATGGTATCGTGAAGTTTTCTTATCAAGCGATTTGAATCTTGCACGAACAAATATTTTCTCTAATGAGTTTGAAAGAACAATAACAGGCGGTGAATGGAACGCAATTAAAATTCCTCATTTCTCTCAACAAATAATTACAAGCAACCAAGATGCAGCAAGCACATTTATTGCTAACTCACAGTTTGACAGGACAGGAAGAATTCCAGTTTTACGAACACAACTTGCAACTGTTTATGATGAATTATTGAACTTACTTCGCTTCACAAGCCCTGCTGATGTTGGAGATTATACCTCTCTACTTTACGCTTTGAGCAGACATCTGGAAGAAGTGCCTGATGAAACTTGCACAGTATTTTTAATGAGTGATTTTCAAAATCCAAGAGAAAGAACTTTGAATCAAGAGAACAATCAAATTAACCAACTATTTCAAGGTAGAAGTTCAAACTATGGAGGCGATAGAGAAATTTTAGGCGATGGAATCACTTTCCAAATTCACATTTTGAATTTATTGCAAGACGATAGAATTGTTTTCTCAAATATTCCTGCTATTGCAACTCATATTCCATTAGAACTTGGTAGAGAATTTATTCGTTGGGCATAATGAAACTGATTGAACTATTCAATACGATAAAGAAACCAATAGAGAATGATAATTTTCAATTCTCTGCTATTCCTATTCCCGAATATTCAAATCACAGAATTGCCAAAGACAAAAACGATAATCCGACTTTGCTTCTTTCTATTTCAAATGAAGGAGCAAGAACACTTATTGCAAATTTGAAACTGCAAAATGTTTCCGTGTTGTTTGACATCAAATGCAAGATTCAACAAAACGGAAATTTGATTGAGAAGATATTCACAGCAGTTTGCTTTATCGGCAAAGACATTTCACTCAAAAATTATTTTCTAAAACTTTGCTCAACACTAATTGAAGATTTGGGAAACACACCAACTCATGAAGAAGTCAGAAAAGAAATTACAAGATTCATAGAGTTGTTTCGTTTGGCAACAGAGCCACAGACAAAAACAATTCAAGGGCTTTGGGCAGAGTTGTTTTTAATTTTAGAATGTAAACAACCAGCAAATCTTGTAAGATGTTGGCACAGCATACCAGAGGAAAAATTTGATTTTAATAATGGTGTAGAACGAATTGAAGTAAAGAGTTCTGCAAGTGCTTTACGTATTCACAACTTCTCACTTGACCAACTTCATTCACCCACAGACACAAAAACAATAATTGCTTCCGTTTTCGTAAGACAAGCAAGCACTGGAAAAAGTATTACAATTCTTTCAAGTGAAATTTCTTCACGACTTACAGACATTGAATTGATAGAGAAACTTCAACTGCAAATTGCTTTGACTTTGGGAAAAACAATCAGCGAATCAATGAAACTGAAATTTGATTTTGAGTTTGCAAAAGATTCATTACGATTTTATAGAGCAGAGGACATTCCGAAAATTGCAATTGAAAATATTCCGACATTTGTTTCTGATGTTCGTTTTAAATCCGACCTTACAGATATAAATTCAATAAACCCAAATGACATTGCAGGTAATGGAGGACTATTTGATTCAATATAAAAGTCAACGCTGTATCAGCCCCTCATTAATTGGAGAAAAACCCGAAATGAATTTAGGTCTTTTTGGCGCTTACGGGGGTTAAGTTTTAATGGTTTACTTGCAACAAAGATGATTGGTGATGGGCTGGGGCACTATTGAGTGCTCCCGCCCGATCATCTCCTTTTGACCCCCCCCAATCCCGCTAAATCCAAAATTAGCGCGCAATCCGTTCTACTTTCCCAAACACTGCAAATCAGGGGCAAGCCTCCTCACCCCAGACCCACCTACACGTTATTCCGAATAAACGCCCTAAAGTTTTGGATATCGACCACAGTCCCCCCGGCCCGGTATTCGTTTAGAAACGAACCCGGTATTTTTGTACGGCCCTTACTCTTCCACTTGAACTAATAGGCGCTGATCGTTCCGTCTTTTTCCTCAATGAAGTCGATCTCTTGTTTTTGTACCGTTCTCCAAAAGTAATTTGCTGTATGACGTTGGTGGTTGTTTTGCAATTTGATTCGCTCAGCGATGAGAAAGTTTTCCCAAAGCGCGCCTTTGTCAGCGCGTAAATCGAGTGCATTGAGGTTGTTGATGATCATGTTGCGGACCCCATTGTCGTAAAAATAAATCTTGCGGTTGTGCTTGATTTCATTGCGCTTATTTCGGCTGAAGCTGGGCAAGCGAAACACGATAAAGGCCTTTTCCAACAAATCAATGTATTTGGCTACGGTGGCTTTATCTATTTCAATCAGGTTAGCCAGTTCATTGTAGGACACTTCATTCCCGACTTGCAAGGCCAGAGCTTTGAGCAGCTTCTCCAGCAGTTCAGGCCGTCTGATGTTGGTCAGGGCGAGCACATCCTGATACAAATAGCTTGAAGTGAGTTGTTTCAGCACCTCACGGGCATCATGCCGGTGGTTGATCACATCCGGATACATGCCATAAATCAGCCGTTCCTCCAATTGAGCGGACGCCTCAACATAACCCACATGGTCTTCAAACTCTTCCCAGCTGATCGGAAACAAATGGTATTCAAACTTGCGGCCGGTAAGTGGCTCCTGGGTCGTTTGATTGATTTCCAGTGCAGATGAGCCGCTGACCACGAGTTGAACATTCTTGAACTGATCGGTAATCATTTTGGCAATCAATCCCACCTCAGGAATGCGCTGTGCCTCATCCATAAACACCCACTTATACTGGCCGATAATGGCTTGTAGCCTGGATTTTCCGGCATCGAGAAGCAATGACCTGATTTCCGGGTCATCGCCATCCAGAAACAAATATTCCTGTTCGGCCAAACATTCCCGCAGGAGGGTGGTTTTGCCCACTTGCCGGGGTCCAAGAAGCACAATGGCCTTTCCCCGATGAAAACGCTTTTTCAAAGCCACCGTTAGTGTTCGGTATATCATAATCCCCAAATATAATATGTATTTAGGGAATA
>Ga0214923_10007635_pt1 | contig 11738 bp, 7 predicted proteins | sample LL1510_MetaG_FD_177993 | JGI IMG/M metagenome (GOLD analysis project Ga0214923, IMG submission 177993) | Freshwater microbial communities from Lake Lanier, Atlanta, Georgia, United States - LL-1510 | ecosystem: Environmental > Aquatic > Freshwater > Lake | place: USA: Georgia | collected 2015-10-15 | reverse complement strand
AGTTCCTGGGGTGCCATGCCCGTGCGGACGGTGACATCCGCCTCCGCCTGCAGGATCTCGAGACCCTCCCCCGCAAGCGTGTCGGCCACCAGGATTCGTGACATTGTGAGAATGGTAACAATCTACTGGCGCACTCCAAAATAGTGGGGAAGCTGCGCCGCCGAGCTTCCCCAGCGCCTTGCCAAGACACTCATTTTTCTGGGAAATAGATTTTGCGTGAAGCTTCCAAGGCATAGTAACTCAGAGCTCGCAAGCGCCAAACCTAAGTCAAGGAACCTCCCCCTGTATGAGGCTCGGTCTATCTCAGTATTCCGTCCATGCTATCCCCGCGCTCCTGCAGCAAACAACTTTTCATTCCATTAAACTCGCCATCTTCAAGTCACCTTACTCTTCGGAGTTTTGGACTTATTCCCATCATTTTTGTCATTTATTAGGGTACGCAACCTCGATACGTTATGGCCTTTCCAGACTGGCTGTGTGATGCGATTTGCCTGCATTATTTAGTACGCGACTGTTTTACTTGTTGACACTACTTGACCTCGCACATTCAAGTCTATTTTTTAATACTTTTAATTGTATTGATAAGCCCTAAGGTATTTCGTCTTGATATGAAGCGCTATTTTTGGAGCCTCGTTCCCCTATCGATGCAACGGTATACCAACAATGGCAACTTTATGGGTGCTGGAAAATTACTTCTAGCGATCACATGCCTCGGATGTGCCATAAAAGTCGTTGCAGATGTTGGAGAGCAACGACGGTCAGTGTGGGTTCTGTCGGAGAAGTTCACAGTCTCCGGAATCACAGTGAGTTCTGCTGAAGTCCCTGTGAAGCCTGGAGGCACACCAGCCAACCGACCAGTCTTCGTGAGTGGCACTGTGAGAAACGAAGGCGCATCAAACGGCTACCTTCTACGCGTGCGACTCACCGTTGGATTCCCAGATCGTGAACCTCCCTCAATCGTCCATGGGTTTCTTGTTCGGGCTTCTCTCCCCGCTGGAACAAGTAGCCCTTTTGTCGTCCCGTTCAACGCACCACACGGCATCTCTTCCGTCGTCGTGGAAGTCGAAGAACGAACTCAGGAGTCCAAGTGAGACATGTGCGGACCCGCCTTACCCAACCAGGGAAAGTACAGACCTCAGCGAATGTAGAGACCGGGCGAATAAGCCGGTGGCAAAAAAGCCGCCGCTATGCCAACGACGGACACAACCGCCGTCGCGACCCACAGGGAACCGGCAGCACCAATGCCACGAAAGCCCGGATGTGGATTACCGATCGAACCGCTGAGAGCACACCCCGTAGCACTCGTGATCAGCGCAGTAACTACGTTAGTGCTTAGATTGCCTTCGAAACAATTGTGGAAGAGCAATGCAACGATAATTCCGACGCAGGACGCGACTCCCGCATCATCGCGATCACCTTCCGGTCTGGCTCGGGAAAACCGTTGAACAATCCAAGCAATTACAGGTGCACCCATCAGAAGACCGAACCCGGTAACGCCAATCCCGGTGAGTTCAAGATACCCTTGAATCAGCCAATTGTGAGCGTGCGGGTCAGCGAAGTAGAGATCTAGGCCAAACATCCGAGAATACGACCCAGCCACGGACCAGAGCCCCAACCCAACCCCAGTCGCGGGAAACATTCGAATAAGTTCCCAATATCCTGACCACACACGCAACCTTGACAAGACCTGTGTGCTTAACGAGGCACCGTCGCCTTCCAAGAAAACTGAAGCCTTATCAGCCGGAAGAAGGAACCCCAACCCAACGAAAACAAGGAACGGGACCACAAGTAGAAGGGGCCGCACCCGACGACTGAGTACGACCCAAGCAGGTGGGAGAAGGCCGATCAGGCCAGCCACGATTGCCGTCCGCGCAGCGGTCGCCAAGAGCGCAATCGAGCATAACGCGACCAAGGAAATCCAAACCGTGCGTGGAACGGCCCCTTTAGGTACGCCGACAGACAGGCCGAAACTCCCGATGAGGGCCACGATGAACAGGTCAGCGAGCGCATTTGGGTGCACAAGCATCCGTTGTGCCACAGTAAAAAAAGCCATGTGGAACGGTGACTGGAGTGAGTACGTGGCCCCAAAATTGAGAATGGGCTCAAGAGCGGCAACTAAAGGCCCGTCTGCAAGGACGAACTGAAGCCACGACAGCGTCAAGAATGCACTGATTAACGATGCATGAACCAAACCGGCAAGCCACCGTTCACGGAAAAGGGTCGATTTTCCAGTGTGCCATGCCAAATAAAACAGCGTTACAGCGCCGACGATGCCGAGCATTCGTGCCTGTGCGCCCGGGCCGTACGCAGCCCTGTAAAAGCCAATCTGTGCACCGATTAGCCAAAGCAGGACCGGTGCTTCCAACCCCGTTCGAACTAATGGGGCGCCAATCTTGACCAGTCTGGATAGCCACGGCACTGCCAGTAGAAGGATTAGCACGATCAGCGACTGCCACCGATCAGTCCGCAACACATAAAGCAGAGGGCCAAGCAACAAGTCCAGATGGAGCGCATCGACCAAAGATTGGTCAATCGCCCACACCATTGCAATTGCAGCGGGTGCGGAGTACCAAGCCTCGAAACGGATCGCCATTTCCGAATATTTCTGCAAGCGCGCGGTAAGGGGCCGCGATGACGAAGGGATGTGGAGCGTATTCAAAATCGCCCCGACAATTGGTTCAGAACCACCTTCTACCTGCGCCGGAGGCAAATCTGCCGCCGCACCAAGGGTTAATTCCAAACTTACTGCATCCGGACCGGCGATGTGCCTGCCGAGATGAGGGTTGGCCGAAAGGACTTCAGCTCCAACAACAACCAGGTCCGTTGGCTGGACCCAGCCGAAATCACTCGAATGCGACTTCGATGCTGTCGACGCGTCACGCAGCACATTCTCCAAAACATCGGCTGCTCGGTCCCACGTGTGGCTCTCAGCGAAGCGCCGCGCCTCTTGTCCCAAACGGTGCCGTAGTAGAGGGTCGCCCAGTAGCAGAATGAGTGCGTCCACCAAGCATTCCACGTCTCCAGCGGGGACGAGCAACCCGGTTTGATCGTGAATCACGGCATCACGAAGACCTGGCACGTCAGATGCGACAGACGGAATCCCGATGATCCCAGCCTCGAGGACGGTTCTCCCCCAACCCTCTTTCATCGACGGTTGAACAAGTACTGAGGCCTTAGTCAGTAAATTCCATTTGGTCGTTTCGTCAACTTGGCCGTGGAACGCAACGGACGATGGTCCCAAGTTCAGTGATTTTGCTAAGTCAGAAAGCGGTCCCATCTCCGGTCCGTCACCAATGACGTCGAGGTACACATCAGGAACCCGTGCGATCAATATCGCGAAAGCACGTAAAAGCACATCGACCCGCTTATACCTGCGTATTCTTCCCACCCAGACAACCCGAAGCGGCCCTTCAACCCCAGATATGCTTGCAGCAGATGAGGCATCGAAACCAGCCTGACGGTCAACCCCGTTCGTGGCAATTGCGATACATGATCTTTGTATGCCATGCGCAACCAAATCTGCAGAAGTGCTTTCCGACACAGCAACCCACGGAATCTTGCTGTAGGCAGCAGGAAGGAAAAACTCGCTCGCCCAAACCGCCACGGCTATCGGCCATGGGCTCTCGGAAAAGATCGAAGTTCCCCAAAGGTGATGCGCCATGGCGACCACAGGCGCGGGTGCCCAAACTGGCGACAGCAGGGGCACCTTGTTTGTGTACTCAAGGACAACGTCCCAAGTGCAATGGTTCGCCGCCGCTTCGTTACGTTGTAACCATGCCACATGCCACGGCAACTCTATGTGATAGGTCCAAAATCGACCTCGACGAAGCACGCGCACTCCATCAATAATCTGGTCAGGAACCGACCCATCATAGACCGACGCTATTAGTGTGACCTCGTGGCCCCGCTTAACTAGTCGCGTGCAAGTTTCGCGAAGGTAAACTTCAGCGCCACCCCACAACGGGTGTGTCCAGTCGAACCAGTTTAGAACAAGTACTCGCATGAATTCGTGAAGTGTACGTCTCAGCACTGCTTCAATACATGCGCCATCCCACGGCGTCAATCCAACGAAACCACGAAACCCACCAACACTACCCACGAGTACTACGTTGCGAACATCTGTGTCACCATGAGTCCGTCCGCACCGAACACGACCCCGACCCCAACCCTAGAAAACTCTTGGCTGAGAATATTCGCCCGATGAGACGGTGAGGCCATCAGCCCAGAATGGGCCGATCCAAGGTCAGGCGCAAACGCGATATTTTCACCTGCCCTAGGGACGAGAAAGCCTACATTCGCCAATCGCCCCACTGGAGTTGTCCCGTCGGGTGACTGATGGTCAAAGTACCCACGACGCAGCATGTCAACGCTGTGCGCCCGCGCCACGCGGTCAAGCGTATCGTTGCGGTCAAGCGGAGGCAACCCCAGGCCTGTTCGTGCCTGGTTGACTAGTGCAACCACTTCACTCTCGATATCAGGACGACTAGATGGTCTCTCGTCGCGCGGCGGAATGACCTCTGGGCCTGGCTCTATCATCAACCCAGACGAGACAGCCCGACCGGCTGCCACGCGATTGGCAAGACTTGCAAAGCTCGGGACCATTTGTTTCATCCTACCGTCAATGAGCACAGCAACCGGTGCATTCTCTCCAACGCGGCGAAACCCACTAGGTCGATCCACTGCCCCAAGCAACGACACCAAAAGCCACGCCAGTGTTGCCGCACTTGCGGCTCCGGGAATAGCTCCTGTCACCCTGTCAACAATCCACCACCCTTCTGACAAGGTGCGTGGAACGCGAAGCCACCAAGCGAATCGCTCTGCAAACACTCCCAGAGTAATGCGCACCACCACCAATGTGCAAGCAAATGCAACAGCGTCAACATATGAGACAGAAATCACGGACCATCGTGCGATCACACCGCCAACCTCTCCCCGTACAGCCAATGACAGCCGGAGTGCGGCCACGAAGGTGATGAATGACAAGTTCGCACGGATACCCCCAGCACGAACACCTACGATGGCTCCGGCACCTGTGAATACCACGAGTCCCACATCAAGCAAAACTCCAAACGTCTCAACCGATGAGTTATCCATGACGTCGTGTGAGTGCCTAATTTACATCCCCACTCGCAAGGGTACCTGGACGGGTCTCTTAAGTGACAACAACGGTGCACAGTCGACGTAGGCGACTGAGGATCCAAGTGCAGGCAGGACCTCACGCCACTGTTACCAGATCAGTGTGAAGGCCATCTCGAACGCACTCGTGCCATTGCCTAGCCAGAAGATTGGCATCAACTGAACGCTAGAAGTTCCTTGGTCGGAAGCGACGAAAAGACATTCAGATTGCCTATAGCTAGATGTCCGGTAATGTCTTCTTTACCTTTTGAACGCACTTGTACCGTCCCTCCCGGGCAAACAAAAAAAGGGGCCGGTTTCCCGACCCCTCTTTCTTGCTCCAACCGAACGCCGAACCTTATTTTGGCGGGCCAGCCGGGCCGACGCCCTCTGCATCAATCCAACCATAATTGTCGGTGACTGGATTGAAGACATAGATGCGCTTGCCGATCTGAGGGGCAACCACACGAAATGTCGTGAACTGCGGGCCAGCGGGTCCGAAGGAGGCTGCTTTGTCGTCCCAACCGGAGTAGATTTGCAGGTCCGACCCAAAGTTCTGGACGTACGCAGGCTGGAAGGCTGCCGGAAGCATGAACGCCCCAGAGAGGTCACCAACTCCGACGGAGAACTCCTGGCGTCCGCTTGATGGCACGAACTTGGCATCGGCGCGGATATAGCCAATGAACGCTCCCGAACTGTCGCTCGCCTGAGCAAGGTACCCAAACTCCAAGTTCGGAGCTACTGTGATCGAAGGGAGTGAGAATGCAACCGAGCTGGACTTGTTCCCGGCAACGGTAACACTGAAAGGAGCCCCGAGCGGAATTACTGAACCACCGCCCAGACTGCCCCTCTGAACTTCATTCGCGGTGGATGGTGCAGGCTCGAACCAGAAATCTGTCGCATCTGCCGGAACCGAAATCCACGGTGTTAGCCCTGCCTGAGCACCAGATGTCACTGGTGTCGCAAGGGTTGGCCAGACACCGGTCCTGGGCCTCTTCACTCGAGCTTGCTGGCCCGGCTTGGCGAGGATCAGCGCGACACGATTTGCTGCCGCGTTGCTGACACCAGCAACTTCAGCGTCTCCTATCACATTACTGAAGGCAACCGCTCCGCCGTCGAGATCAAAGCTCACCGCGTCAACGCCATTCGCCCCCTTGGTAACTGCACCAGGGACCGCCACTGAAACGGATGCGCCAGAAGCACCGAGAGCTGCCAGCTGCGAAAACACCTTGCTGGCTACGTCGGAAGGGAATGTTGCGGTGGTGCCGAGAAGCGCGGCCACTTGAGCGGCAGGTAGCGAAGCAATGGTCCTGGTAACCGCACCCGCCTGATCAGCAGGCAACGAACCGACCACACCGATCATCTTCGAAACCTGATCGGCCGGTATCGCCGCCAATAGCTTGAGAACTGCTCCCGCAGTAGCGCCATCCAGTCGACCAAGCGCCGCGGTGAACGACGCAAGAGCTGCCGCCGGAGCGCCAGACAGTCCAGCCTGGAGGTTTTTGGCTTCCGCGGCGCTTAGGGACACACTTACGCCTGGCAGACCAGGAAGCGCTACTGAGACCACGGAAGGTGCTGCTACGGGTACGGATGGCTTCGCAACGCTTGAACCGCTTGAACCGCTTGAAGATGAATTGTCGGAGTTTGAACTTCCACCGCCTGCTGCAGGTTCCGAATACGGATACATCTGCCTGTACCCATAGCCGGCGTATGGCGAACCACCTGACGAAGTGTAGTTTCCGGACCAATAGTAGCTAAACCCGTACTTTACTGCTTGATCAGTATCTCGATAGTAGTAGAAACCCGAATCATAAGTTTCACTATTAGGGTTACCAGTAATGAAGCCTCGCACAAGCACTTGGCGTGCTAAATCCGGGTTGGCCGACACGAGGGCCGAAGCACCGACAGCCGCAGCTACAGCAGCACCCATCCACTCTTTCTTAAAACTTGCCATTCGGCCTGTTTCCTTTCTCTCCGACGAATATAGATGCCCCCACATGCTTCGGACATCTGCTACCCACCCGTCACGCCGGCCCTTCGTCAGGTCCACGCGTGACCAAACTGCTTCAGTAATTCGACCCGGCGATCCTTCCGGCATCGACGCCTTCAGGCTTCTGATTGACCCGAGCTCATCGCGGCAGGATGTGCATTCACCTAAATGGCGAGAAACCGCCCGCGTCTCGGTTTCGCTAAGTAGCCCCGCTGCATACGAGGCGATCAAGTCAAGCGGATGATCATTTTGACCGTTCACTGACATGTCGTCTGACTCTCCTGCACACTAGTAGCGTCGGACGGCGAAAAAGTTCATTCGCGGCATCCGTCCCCGCGTAACTCACTGTTCCGGCGGGCGGCCAAAACCATCGGGGCCAAGCACTTGTTGAAGGAACCGTCTCGCATGGTTCAGACGGCTTCGCACCGTTCCGACTGGCACCCCGAGGATATCGGCCCCATTCTGGTACGACAAGCCCTCTACCAGTACGAGCAGTACCACCGCACGCTGTCCTTCAGGCAACTTTGACACAGCCAAACTAATTTGCTCACGCGACGCACTAGCTATGGTGAGTGCCTCGGGATCACCAACAGTCGTCGAAATTTGATCAAGAGCATCTGTATCGCCATCATCTAGTTTCTTACGACGGGTAAGCATGGATGCTTGCCTCTTGGCGACTCCAAGCATCCATGCCCGAACGGTCGACTTGCCCGAATATGACCCAGCAGAACGCCAGACCGCAACAAGAGCTTCCTGATAGGCATCCTCAACGAGCTGATGGTCCCCACACAACTGTGAAAGAAAACGCTTTATCCCGGCACCATGGCGATAATGAAGTTCCTCAAGGGCTTGTCGATCGCCACTGCTGATGCACCTCAGCAACGACGGGTCGTCCAACCTTGAAAACCCATCTGCCCCAAAAATGCCTGCTCGCGCCGTCATCGATCTGCCAAATCCCCCACTTAAAAAAAGCGCCAAAACCAGTGATCGCAACGCCGACCCGAGCCTGCAGTCAAACTGCCTCGACGCCAATTCTACGCGTCCTGAAAGGACTGCCATCTTGTTCACACATTCTCGATGTTCCGTAAAACCGGGCAATGCGTCACGCCAACTTTTTGTACCATATGCTGGGTCTGTTTATTAACAACCCTGTTAGTTTTTATTTTATGTGGTAATTTGAGTCATAAATATTTTGTATTGTGATTTGATGTATAGATTATATGTTTTTAGACATCTCACCCCAGACCTCGAGCGTTAGAATGTCACCAGCGACATTATCCACGGTCCTCGCTCACAGAGTCATGTGTCAGCATCTTTTGATGTGACATGAATACCCTATATGCCTCTAATTACGATTCAGGTAGGATCGAAAAGTGAAAGGGAGGCCATCGCGCAAGTCGACTGGGTGACACATACGCCCGATGAGCTCCTGATCGCAACCCATTGAATGCGTTGTCGCGGATATCCTACGGTAATGCGTATCGTGCACTTCGATGTCGACGATCTACACAATCCATGGGGTGGCGGACAGGCACGCAGGACATATGAAGTGTCAAAGCGCCTTGCAACCTGGTTCGGTTGGGATGTCACCGTAGTCACTGGTCACTATCCTGGAGCGATTCCACGCGAGGTCGACGTACCGAGAGGCCGATTGCGCTATATTCGCGCCGGCGCCGGTCCATTTCCCATAAATTTCCTCAGTTTCGTCGCGTCCATGCCATTGATTGTGCGGATAATCGATCATGACCTTGTGATCGAAGATTTCACCAGTCCCGTCGGCCCGTCCGCGTTGCCACGCTTTGCTACCCGACCAGTAGTGGGCTCTGCGCAATTCCTCTTTGCCTCTGAAATGGCACGAAAGTACCGCCTTCCCTTTAATCGGATTGCCACAGCACTGTTTCCGGGGTACAGAAGCCTGATCACGCTCACTAATCACTCTAAGGCACTCCTAGCGCCATTAGCACCGTTGGCATCTGTCACACACATCCCTCAGGGCCTCAACCGCGGTTCGTTCGTTGATCGAGACCTGATTGTCGGTGGAGGCGATTGTGTCCTTTACATGGGCCGACTTGATCGTGACCAGAAGGGCATCGACATACTCATCAACGCATGGGTCGTCATGCCCCGCGACACGCGACCACCTTTAATCATCGCCGGCGACGGACGCGACCGCCTTGCGCTCACACGCGAGGTGGAGATGCGCGGGTTGGGCCAATCGATCAGTTTTGCAGGTCGAGTCGACGGCATGTCAAAGGCAAGCCTCTTAAAGCAAGCGAGGATTATCGTCATGCCCTCTCGGTACGAGACATACGGGATAGTCGCGATCGAGGCAATGGCTCACGGCATTCCACTCGTGGCAAGCAACTTGCCCGAGTTACGCGAAGTTGCTGACGGTGGGGCATTGCTCGTGCCGACAGCCGATCCCCATTCGCTAGCAAAAGCGGTTGCCCTTCTATGGGACGCCAAGGACTACCGTGTCCTGCTCGGCCGCACCGGACGATCACGCGTTGAGGGACTGACATGGGACCTTGCCGCCTCAATGCAGGCTGCCGTTTATGTTCGTGCAATGCAAGCATATTAATAGTACACTCGATTTGTTATGGAAGAATGCGGTTTTATGACCTCCGTCACCGTCTTGTCGCTCGCCCAAATCTTTGCCCACTCGGCTCGCCCGTTCCGACAGAATGATGTGCACCCGCACACCCCTAGTCTGATGCGGTCACAAAATGGCTCACGCTAGCGGACAACCAACAGTTGTGGGGTGCTCCGCACTTCCTCGAGGCATGGCCGCTCAAATGACGGAGCGCCAAGTGTTCCGTCAGCGAGGACAACCGTCACGCAACCCCCGTCAAAGACCCAGTGCTGCACATTTACGCCACCAGTGACCGTATCTTCGCTTGCAAGCGAGGCATGCGCGACGAGCCATTCGCGAAGCCCGCGCAACGCAATGACTCTGTCGGGCACGTTTGTCACCACCCAAACCCCCGTCCGACCAGAGAACTTCGATGCATAGTCAACTGGTGGGCGTTCCATATCCACGATCACTACATCCAGACCCGGAGCACTGTGATATCCGACCGGATACGAAAGGTACTGGGGAATAGGCACAACAGCATCACGAACACCCTTTCCTCCACGGTAGAGAGCCATGACACGACGAAAATCATCTTTGATGGGCACGCTCACTTGGAAAATCGTTGCCCATGCGCCGACGAGCACAAGGACGACAGCGAGCACCACCGCCCCTGCTTTGGTCCGATCAACGACCAGTCCGAACGCGATTGCTGCAATCCCGTATAGCACTGGTACGGTTGCCATGAAATACCTGTCCGCAAAAAGCCCCGCGCTGAGCGCACCCATCGCAATTGCATGCGCGAAAAAAGGAGACCACGCTAGGATGGCCAAAGCCAACGGCCCTCGAACGGGAGCGGGAAACCCACAACCCCAAATTACTTTTATCCCGAGCTGTCTGAGCGAGCCCGCCGCTGGGGCCAGACACGCTACCGTGCCGAATATAGCAATCACAATGGAGCTAAAAACAACGATCGGGAGCGGAGCGGGAGTGACATTCATTAGATAGGCGTATGCCAAAACACCAACCCGGGTTGGGAGTGACATTTCACCCGATGACATGCTAGCACCAGAGCCAGCAACATCTCTACTAATTGCGACTGCCTGCCAAACCAAAACTGGCACCAGAACTAGCGTCATCGTTGCCCACGATGCAACCAGCCGACGTCGGTTTGGCCATAGGAGCACAACAACTGCAATCGCATGTGAGCCAATAGATAGCAAGGCGAAAAAATGTATATAGCTTGAGCAGAGAGCGGCGAATCCGTATGCAGCCCACCGCCACGCTCCTCCTCGATGCACTGCCTCAAACAGAAGGCCTAACACGAGCAAGCCCGCAAACATTGCGAGCGCGTACATTTTCGCTTCCTGCGCGTACCAGGTGATATACGGAGCAAAGGCAACGAGTGCCGTTGTCACCAATGCTTCGCGGATTGGAATCATCCGACGCATTGCAAGCCACGTCAGCGGGATTGCAACTGTCACTGAAAGTACAGAAAAGCTTCGAAGGGAAACCTCGTTTCCGCCGAATGCGAGCCTCCAGCATGCGAGAAGAACGTAATAAACTGGTCCGTTCTCTCCAGGTCGAGTAAGTCGCTCCCAAATCACTCGTGGTGTCTGCCCGTTCAGGTAAAAAGCGGTATGCGCCTCATCTAGCCAGAAGCTTTGGAAGTCGATTCTCCAAAGGCGGATGATGAGGCTGAAAATCGTCATTATGACGACCAGAACCCACGGGTGAGCAAACAAGCTCCTCATCATCCGAAGCTTCCCGTACACTCCATTAGCATATCTCGCTTTGCATTTTTAATTACTTATTTTTATACTGCATTAGCTCAATAATATTTATTGAAGTTAATCAAATAATTGTGGCATCCGAGACTCAGGCCTGCCACCTTATGGCAACTTCGACCAACCAACCTCATGTGACCGATCAACGAATACATGCGCCCTATCCACCTAGCATAAGCACTCAATGGTACGCGCGCTATTGCAATGAACGATAAATTCGGCACGCCACGAACCGGCCACTCGGTCGTGCGCGAGTTGCTGGCGGGTTCGGCAA
>Ga0214923_10007634_pt1 | contig 11739 bp, 16 predicted proteins | sample LL1510_MetaG_FD_177993 | JGI IMG/M metagenome (GOLD analysis project Ga0214923, IMG submission 177993) | Freshwater microbial communities from Lake Lanier, Atlanta, Georgia, United States - LL-1510 | ecosystem: Environmental > Aquatic > Freshwater > Lake | place: USA: Georgia | collected... | reverse complement strand
AGGTGCTGCTTGTGGAGGCATAGGTGCTGGTTGAGGTGAAGGAGGTACAGGTGCTGCTGCTGGCGCAGGTTGTGCTAATGGTGTAGGAGAAATTGATTCATTTGGATTCGAATTCGCTTCTAAAGGTGTCTCATTTTTATTTGATCTCTTTCGACCCCAAGACCATGTCGGAAACCATGACTTTTTTTTGCTTTGATCTAAAGTATTCTCTTGTACTATAACATCATTAATATTACTTTCTTCTGGTTTTGGTCTTCTTCTTCTTTTCATTAAGAGTAATACACAAATCAAGACACATAAGCATGAAATGAATATAATTCCATAAAACTCTATACTATTGAACTGCATCTTATTTTTTTTATTCATGATAGAAATTATTTATCTCGTTCTTCTTCTTTGATAGGCTCTTGATATGGAACAATAAATGGCTTATTATTAAATCTATTTACTGGTTCAGGAGACTTTAGTTCATTCTCTGTCCATGTATCATCTGTGGATACTTCATTAGTTGGCCTTTCTGGTCCACCCATAGTAGCTTGTAATTGAGCAATTAACGTATTTGGTTTTGGTGCATTTTGTATAGTTGTTATAACTGGTTTCAAAGTACTTTTTAATAATAAACCTCCTTGTATTGATCCAATTACATCACTCTTTTGTTGCACCTTGCTTGAATCAATATCATCAATGTTGATAACTTTTTTAATCGTTTCTCTAACGCTTCCTTTTCTCGTTCAGCCTTTTCGATAGGTAAGTCGGCTGGTTTTTCAGTAGTTTCAGTTTGTTCCTGTTTTAGAAGGTTAATATTATGTTTCTTTCGTCTAAAATATAAAAGTACAGCACAAATTGCTGAACATAAACATACAACCACAATAATAGCTATTATATAAATCTCCATTTATATAATAGCTATTATATAAATCTCCATTTATTCTTTTTTTTAATTTATGAAGAAGGAAATACATGGCTTGTTTGATTGGAATCATTATCCAATAGGAATGATATTTCATCCGGAAGAGCTTCGTTTGACTTGAAAAGAGAAACTTCGGGAAGAGAAACTTCTAGTGCTGGAAGAGAAACTTCAGGAACTTGTTCTGGTACGTCTGGTTCAGGAAAAGATTCGTTGTTTGATTCAGGAAGAAAAACTTCGTTTGAGTTGGATGATTCATTCGATGGTTCAGGAAGAGATTCGTTGTTTGAGTCGGATGATTCGTTTAATGGTTCAGAAGTAGTTTGAATTGCCATGATATAGTCTTTGAGATCTCGAATATTTGCAATGACGAAACGTTGATCATTGTTTACAATATGATCCACCATGCGATTGATGAAAATACTCACTGCTGGATAATTTAGTGTAGATGATAGCCTAACCATGTCATCAAGTTTTGATAATAAAAGTGTCTTTTCCAATGTTCTTTCATGATCATGAGATGCTTTGTTTGAATCATCGAATGTTTGAGATGCTTTGTTTGAACCATCGAATGTTTCATCATCGACTTCATGAGATGTTTCATTTTCAGATGTAAACAATGTATACAAATCTTGTACACTTGAGGAACTCAGCAGAGTATCATTGTTGGTAACACGAGTAATCATACACTTGGATAGAATCATGACAGCAGGATAATTCAGTGTAGCTGATAAACCCTCCAAAGCAGATAATTCTGATAATAAAATGGTCTTTTCCCATTGCCTTTTTGCTTCTTGAGATGAAAGTGGTTCTTGAGAAACAAGCATTTCTTGATTGTTTGGATGATCGTCTTGAAATGAAAGTGGTTCTTTTGTATTCGAAAGCATTTCTTGAGAAACAAGCAGTTCTTGATTGTTCGGATGATCGTCTTGAAATGAAGATGATTCTTCATCTGCTTCATCAAGTTTGGCAAGTGCTTCATCAATTTTCGATAAAATTCCTTCAGATAAAAGTGCTTCTTTTGTTTCCAAAAGTTCTTCTTTCGGTTTAGATAAAAGTGAATCTTGAAAAGATCGATTCAGATATTCATAATCGAAAGATTTCTTTGATGATTTAGTCACAGTAAATGTGGTAGAAATGTCTTTGAATTTCCAGTCACTAAATAATCGTTTTTCAGAACTCAATTTATATCCATCTGGCATTGATGTAAATAGTCCAACTTTAACTTCTTTCGATGTATCCGAAGTATCCGAAGTCTTTTCAATAGTCATCAAAAGATGTTGAAACAAATCCAATATAACACACAATAGAAAACAAGTCCAGAATCGAGCCCATTCGGATGTGATAGAAGCTACAGCAAATGAAAGTAACCAAGAAAATCCAAATGTAACATAACCAGAACCGATAATAAATCCACCAAACTCCAAGAAAGGAAGAGTTACTAGTCCATACAAGATTAAGAAATTCCACAAGTAATGAAACACAACTCCAGCAAAAGGCTTATAATCTGAACTAATAACAATCGTTGCAGTATAACTAGCACACAATAGTAAATAATGAATCCAAATCATATATCCAGGTTGAAGAAGAAGATCGATAACAAGAGACAAGGCCCATAGCCAATTCATTTTTTGAAGTAGCCCAGAGCCTAGTCAAAAGTTGTTTCGGAAAAATAAAAGAAGAACCCGAACATATTGTTTTGTGATTATTTTTTAATCAAAAAAAGAATAATGGAACAAGTTCAATCACATGAAATAATTGTTGATCAAAGATCCCTGGAAGGTTTTGCAGAACTAGTATTCCCTCAAAACTCTATTAATTCAAAACCACAAGAAAGAATTCCCATGTCACTTCATGATCGAATCATCCGTCATATGTGGGAAATTCATTTCAGAACAAGGATTCGTAATCCAAATTACTGGGCGTATGTTGATGCAATAAAATCATTTGATTGGAAAATGGGGAAAAGTATTTCCAAACATTTGAAATCCTATGGAATTGAAGCATTTCCATTGACTTTGCATGAAGATTGGGGAAGAATATTTTGGTACGTGGGAGAGGATGGACAAAATTACTTAGATGTCACTTATGATGGTGATGAACATCAAAAACATATTCCCATGTATTACGAAGATGAAGCAGACCGAGAACCGGTTGATCCTCGTATATTTCGTTTCTAAAAATATGAGTTTTTATGAAGGATTCTTCAAGGCATTACTTACACGAAATAATGGAGTAGTACGTCAACCCATTCCAAAATGTGAACGATGTTTCACAGATATTAGCTTCATTAAATTTGAATGTTATAATGAAACCATCAATGTCACTAATTACGATCAGCCTAAATACGGAAACCCTATTGTTAGGATTTATCAATGGGAACATTTTACATTTCAACAGATAAGGAGAACATTGATTGAATTCTACAAACTATGTCGATCATGTCCAATCCTTCATTCCATCGAAAATATTGAAAAGGATATTGCTGGGTTTTTGAAACAACATCAAGAAGATATTGACGAAGAATTCATCAAGTTGTATCAACGTCTTATCAAACATCGTATTCCATTCAATACGCAACAACTTTCCAGAAATCTATTTCATATCAACTTGGCTCGCTATATCAAACCTGTTCCATTTATTATCGATCGTATGATGGAACATAATGATTTACCCAAGGATATTTGTTCCATTATCTATTCTTATTGGATAATATAACAAAAATAAAGTATATTCCGAATAACATTTTATTTATACTTGAATGTATTTTCTTGTAAACTAACAATGGATCTAGATCAAGAATCTGATAAAGAAACCTTTAAGAAGAAAATGTATTGGTATTTGGATACGATTCAACCATTGATGAAGAATTGCCTGCGATTCGAGAATTTATCAAGGAAAACTTTACACAAACAACTATGGTAATGAAACTTTTGAATCATCTTACAAATCGAATGGACCCCAATGATTATAATGGTGCTGAAGTGAACTTTTCATACAAGGGTGTATTGCTATTGACACTAAAACCAAATAACCCTTCAAGCAAAATCGATGATAGCAAGGTGTATAAAATAAACATTGATGAGGATGGCAAGTTATTCTCTACCAAAGATTGGATTATGATTAGTTCAATTCTGTTTACCTCTACTTTGGTTGGAGCAAATTCCTATGGATTCATCACTCTACCAAACCTCCTCACGTATTGTATTGCTGCAATGCCAGCTATCGTGGCATGGACCTTGTAATAAAAACTCAGTTCATTTCTTCAACAATGAAATAAACAAATAAAATGGAATATATTAAAATGGCAGTTGATTTGGTACGTCATGGAATAGGTGGACAGGATCCACAACAATGGTCTTCTGAGTCTACTAAAGTTCGTGTCATGTTATTAGGCGATGATATTGTTGATAACTATAATCCAGAATACAATCCTATTGATATTTACCAACAGTTAAATCAATATGAAAATATCACTTGCTTTAATTGTGCTATAAAAGGAAACACGATGAATTCGCTACTTTTTGGTAAACCACCATTGGATATTGTTAAGCTTCATCGACCTTATGCATATCCAAATAATAATACCAATCTTATTGATTCATGTGATAGAGCTCATTGGATTGTTCTTGGGATTGGTTATAATGAATCAAAATGCATTCCTTTAGAATTACATAAAATTCAATTGAATATGATTCTAGATCTCATTCTCAAAAAGAATTTGCATTGTATGATTATTACAGATTCAACGATTTGGCCAGAATTCTCCAACATGGTAAAGGAATTGTGTGAACAAAGAAAAGTGTTTTATGTTAACTCAACAACTCAAAGTCTGGCTAATCTCATTTATGAAACCATTATTATAAATTAAAACAAATAAAAAGAATATGCTTTATAATTTATTGTTAATTATTACTATAGCTATTATTTTGATCATGGTCATATTTTTATTATTTTCTTGGGGATTTATCAAAAGTCCCAAGAAGACCAATAATCCAAACTTTACATCTTTCTGGATTCTACCTTTTATGATGTTACAGTCTATAATGTTACAATCTATCATAGATACAAAGAATGAGTTACGAAGGGAACCATTTACATGGAGTCGTATATATCAATTTACTGCATATCATAAACCATTTCAAGGTGTCATTGAACGAATCCAAAATGCTTGTTTAACTCGTTCAGTTTTGTATGTGTAAGACGTTGTGACCATTATAAGTAGAATCGAATATCAAAAAAGGAAAAAAATTAGTTTGATGCTCTTAGTTGATATAATTGACTCCAGTATTGTGAGATTGATGTAGTATCATGCCATGAATTCCCACAAACTGATGTCATATACTTCCCATCACATCCAAGTTGTACTTGAGTATCTTTACATAAATGAACATGTCTTTTGATACGATTACAAGAATGATAGGCATCTGATAATAATCCAGGACCTGTGGTAAAGATCACTTCAAAATAATGAGATACTAAGAATGCTTCCTTCCATGGATTATAGTCAGTTGGATTATATAACATATACCAAACATTAACCCAGAATGGGTGTCTTGGTTCAGATGCCATAAAGGCATTGGTTATATTTTGCAATCCTACTTCATTTCCAGGTTTACAATAGGGAAGAATTAATCCTTGATGTTGATACTGTACAAACCATTCCGTAAATAAACTCTCTTTTGGAACATTATCAAAATCTGAATATATTCCACCATAATGATACAAGACAAAATAACGAAAGGTATCAGCTCTCTGAATTCCGTATGGATAACTTCGAAACTTTTCCAAAAACCATGGGAATTCTTCTTTGATAAATTGATCTATATCAATATCGGTCCAGAATCGATACGTAAAATGATGTTTATTCGCCAAGGTTACCCATTGTTGATATGAATCTTGCCAGATTTCAGGTAATGTATCAGGAGATCCTTTCCATGTTTGATGTATAATTCGAGGAATGGGCATTTTTTTTTCTTCATAAAAGAAAGAATCGACTATTTTAAAGATACATAAATAACTTTGAATTTGTGTTTTTACTCTTGAATTATTTAGAAGAAATGCTTTGATAAAAATGGCCAGCCCAATTACTCGATTGACATTGTCCAATGTTCCATTCCCTGAACGGGTTATTCCATCTGGAACTCAATTCTCTAACTACGCTGAAGATTCAGCAGTGTTTTTAGGTGCATGGATGTCGGTTGAAAATGCTAATACATTTGTCACCAAAGTCAATAATACTGACAAACATCGAGAGTTTCCATTGGTTCGTATTCATACAGTGAATGAACATATGAATCAAGAAGGTGTAGAAAAATTGGCCTTGGTGTACTTTAATTGTGTATTGACATTACCATGTTCCATGAGAGAATTGCATGTAGGTACAACTGAACATTTTAGATTAGCTACCTTGGATCATTGGTTTCATTTGTATCGTAACTATGTAAAAGAATGGTTGTCTTATGAAGAAGAACCACGACAATGGTTGAAAGAATTGAATATCGAGGCAAATTGGTCTCTATGGGCTTATGATGAACTGTTTACAGTGGATGATAAAGGCTATCGACACACACGAACCATTGAATTTGTTGAATTTGATCATTAACCTTCTAACGTCCTTTGATTTCGTCAAGAAAGCTCCTGGAGGTAAAAACGGATTGGGTCTTTTTGGGTTATTTGAACAAAAGGTTAACTAATAAAATAACTTTTTTTACATCATTTGTTTCTTTATTGTTTAAAAAAAAAGGATAATGGGTAATTCTATTTCTAATTCACCAAAACATATTAGCTTGATAAAATCAAATGGAGAACCAATCGAATTATTACCATTAAATGAATATCAAAGTCTAGGAGCAGGTGTAATGATTATTGTTCATACTGAAAAAGGTTCATTTATTATACGTTTTCAATCATTTAATGGTGATATTCGTCTGAGTTGTGGTGGTTCAGTAGAAAAATCTGAAACTGATATTCGAAAAGCTATCGTTAGAGAATACTGTGAAGAAACATATATAGATTTATACAATCATATACAAGAGTTCCCATTAGTAGAACAATATTTGAGTGAACATGGGTTAGACATAAATGAAATAAAAAATCATTATTTATTACCAAAGATAAAACCCTCATGTCTCGATAATTCTACTTTCCTGTTATATAAGGGTAGTGATTATAATTATATTACGACATCAGTTCAGATACAAATGGTTTATAATGATTTATTAAATGCAATAAAAACGATGAATCATCTCTCAGAAGCATGTCGACCCCAACGTAACGCATTCATCGCTGAACTACACAATGATGAATTTTGTCCAGCTGAAGTAAGTTATAAGAAAGATAAGAATGGTAAAGAAACAGTTGAAATGGTTGGAAAAGAACATAAAAGATTTTTTGAAGCTCTTCGTCAACAAGCAAATAATCCATATCATATTGTTGAATTATTGGACAAGATTGAAAAGATATCCATGTTTACTGAGTTTACAGAGTTTTCATTAGTTAATTTCTCAAAACAATGTCAAGAAATATTAGTTGGAAAATCAGATCTTGAGAAATATGTATTAAAGAGTGTGGAACCCTTATTTCAACATGCTCCAGAATTAAACCCAGATAACAAGGGGTGGAGCCTTCTTTTATGAAACAAAATCAACTTCTCTGAACCCAAGCTTTACTATTTGATACCGACCATTTCATGTGATTGAAAATCCAGAAGGTAAATAAAAATAATAATTTTCAATTTTCCGCGAGGGAAACACCTCGAATTGTCACACAAACCAACATGACAGTAATTTACGTTAGCTGCAAGCAAACCAAACAGGTTCAATCAGATCTTGAGAAACTTCAGGAAAAATGTTCCATTGGGGTCTCTGACCCTACGTTCAACCAATCGGCTACATTCAAAGCCAAACTCACAGCAGCCTTCTATTCCAACATACCTGTCATCACGTTTGAAGACAATCGCTATATTATCAAACTCATGACTGACCCAAGATTTGTGCAAGTCATCAAAAAGTTAAATTTAACTGAACCTGTCATGATCAAGGATCAAATGGTCCTTAAAAAACTACTCAAGGATGGAGAAGATGTGGATCAATTGGTGACTTTTTTGAGTCAATACGAAAAGTTCTCTACCCATGTCCAAAACATTCAATCCTTTCGCTCTCAAATGAGTAATATCCCCGAATACATCAAAACACCAGAAGATTTGATTGCATGGCAAAAACAGTTGAAATGTTTGAATGAAGGTTTTGAAAACGATCTTCACTGGGACACACTTCTTGGGTGCTTTGGACCATTTCGCATTACCCCACAAGAATTGCTTGACATGGGGTTCTTGAAGGAACTGTCCAAGGTTCAAGCTGCTATTCGTTGGCTTGGCAAGGGAATCAATCTCATCAAAATAGATGGTTCTGCTGCTGATGTTCTTAATCTGGTCAATTTCATGTTTTCCACCACAAGTATGAAGGATCAGACCATTTACCAGAAAATTGACCATTTATTGGCAAATGATTTCAATCTCCCTGAAGGAGCTACTATTCCGGATGAATTGTGGATTGATGGAGAGCTGGATGATGACTGGGCTTTTGCTCTTAATTATCTAGTGGGACGTAAAGTCAAGAAGACAATCAACAAACTTGTTGTTCAATGGCCTGGAAACTTGGCTGGCAAGGCAGCGAAACTGAACATGACTGTCGAAAACCTTCGAATTCTTCTCTATCAAAACCAAGTTAGATATCACAAATTTCTTTCGATTGGATACATCAAAGACTTGTATATCTTCATAGATGAAGATGCTGACAATTGCGACAAGGTCATTCGAAAATTCTAAATCGAACAAATAAATATCATTCAATCACTCTTGTCTTTTGTTTTTATAAGTTTGATTTTGTTTTTAATTCTCTAAACCGCCAGAGGTTCCATTTATCTAAAGTCGCCAAACTTAACCCTTTTGTGAAACAAAACAACTTCAGAGAACCTATGGACGTGACCATTTCATGTGATTGAAAATCAAGAAGGTTAATAGGTGAAAATGTTTCCGAAATTTGATTGCTATAACAATAATTTTCAATTTTCTAGGATTTTAAAGAACTATACAAAGGACAAAACGATATGGAAACCGTTATGGAAACCATTATTGATAACTTATCTTGTCGAGTCTTATTACTTCGTGAACTCATTTCAACAAAGGAATTGGAAACAATCAAACAGCAAATCAAATCAACAAACCCCAAGTACATCAAAGTACGAAGACCACTTTTTGCCAAGAAAGGAAAGGGTCGAGTCATACGCAAAACGATTTGGTGGGGTCCTGGTGACTATGTCTATTCTGGAAGTAAGAATGAACCATTACCTGAACCACATCCAGCCGTGGTAGCATTAAGCCAAAGACTTGCCAGAGAGGTTTCTGAAATAGTGGGTGTTCAAGTCTATTTACCAGCTTATTTAATCAACATCTACGACGATGGCAATAATGACATTGGACCCCATGCCGACGATGAAAAGGTTTTGGGTAGATATCCCACTATCGTAAGTCTTTCCATTGGAGCAACCCGAACCTTTGTTTTGAAACGAATGACTGAATTGCAACGTGAGAAGCAGTGTAAAGATAGGGGCTGGGATTTTGTACCCAATTCAAGTTGCAAGTGTGAAAAGCATGAAATCAAATTAGGACATGGTGATATCCTAATCATGGCTGGAGCAACTCAAGAACATTTCCATCACTCGGTCCCTGAGGAGAAAGAGATCAAGGAAGAACGAATCAACATTACTTTCCGACCACATATTTCTGTAGACTAGACAGGTTCAATATAACTGGTTAACTTGAAGTAAAAAAAGATGTCATTTGAAAATCTTATCACTGACATTTGGTTCAAGTTATCTCCATGATAAATATGAATTACGAATAGAGACAACAACCCAACAATGTCTAGATATGGATAAACGAATGCTAATGATTCAGTCTAATTGGTTATGTGAACAATTATCAATAACAACCTAGCAATCCAATCATTAAATGTAAATATAAATACAATGAAATGATATGATATATGTCGATTACAAGATCTATTATAATGTTACATAAGGGATTTTATTTCAAAAATATCACCCTTATACTGGGTCATGGTTTGTATGTATCTATGACGATACAAATACTAGGAGGTCTTCACGATTATTTAACCCCAAATTTGAAACCGTTTGGGATCTAATCTATAATGAATCTATAGATTGGGTATAATAAATTATTCTTTTATTACTTTTTTTCAATTTTCGAGGACGATGAGAGTTGATAGTTGTGCAAAATTCATTATCGCAAACATGTCTCAAGTGTCTCAAGTTTCTATCAAAGACGAGTTGCAAAGTAACTCTATCAAAGACGAGTTGCGAAGTAACTCTATCAAAGACGAAAACGTTACTCAAATCACTCAAGACTATGGTGGCATGGTCCTATTTCCCTGCGGATCGGGAATCTCTCTGAATGCAATCTGGATGGTATACTTTAAGGACAATCAAGTCTATTTCCTGACATTGTTCCATCCCGCAAGTAGTTTCTCTGGACCATTTCCAGAAGCCATAAAGCAAAGGCTACTCGAATACGGATTCCAAAAGCATGGAGAAAACCTGTACATCAAGCCACAAGTGTTTGAATATGTTCAGATTGTCCCACAAGGTATTCAATACCGGAAACATGGTTTTGTTGAACAGACCATTGAAGTGTAAATAAATCTAGTTTTATTTTGACTTAATTTGGGTTGGAGCTGGGTGGGAGGTTATAAAGAATTACACAAGGTCCTACTATTTGGTATTTCTAGCCAACCCTAAAGGGTTAACGTACTGGATAGCGTTGCCTTAGAAAAGATACAATAATCCGATCGTAGTCGTATGTGTCAGTAACATCATACACATATTTGAGGTGTTCGAAAAATGATTCATTGGGTAATGTATTCAAATGCTTCATTACACCTATATAGTGAAAGACGTTCCATTCATTATCTTCTGGATGAAATAATATGTATTGGCAAGCCTTTTGCAAATTCGATCGATTCTCAGCATTCGTTGTATGAGCAATAGTAGTTATATCAACATAGCCACAAATCAATTTCATAACTTCATTCGCTTCTATGTAAGGGGTTAAGCTAACCTCCAAGATATCAAACAAAGTAAATGTTTCCTTCTTCTTATCTATAGATTGGGTATAATAAATTATTCTTTTATTACTTTTTTTCAATTTTCGAGGACGATGAGAGTTGATAGTTGTGCAAAATTCATTATCGCAAATATGTCTCAAGTGTCTCAAGTGTCTCAAGTGTCTCAAGTGTCTATCAAAAACGAGTTTCAAAGTAATTCTATCAAAGACGAGTTTCAAAGTAACTCTATCAAAGACGAGTTTCAAAGTAACTCTATCAAAAACGAAGACGTTACTCAAATCACTCAAGACTATGGTGGCATGGTCCGATTTCCCGGCGGATCGGGAATCTCTCTGAATGCAATCTGGATGGTATACTTTAAGTACAATCAAGTCTATTTCCTGACATTGCTCCATCCCGCAAGTAGTTTCTCTGGACCATTTCCAGAAGCCATAAAGCAAAGGCTACCCGAATACGGATTCCAAAAGCATGGAGAAAACCTGTACATCAAGCCGCAAGTGTTTGAACATATTCAAATCGTCCCAGAAGGGATTCAATACCGGGAAAATGGTTGTGTTGAACGGACCATTGAAGTGTAAATAAATCTAGTTTATTTTGACTTAATTTGGGTTGGAGCTGGGTGGGAGGTTATAAAGAATTACACAAGGTCCTACTATTTGGTATTTCTAGCCAACCCTAAAGGGTTAA
>Ga0214923_10007633_pt1 | contig 11739 bp, 13 predicted proteins | sample LL1510_MetaG_FD_177993 | JGI IMG/M metagenome (GOLD analysis project Ga0214923, IMG submission 177993) | Freshwater microbial communities from Lake Lanier, Atlanta, Georgia, United States - LL-1510 | ecosystem: Environmental > Aquatic > Freshwater > Lake | place: USA: Georgia | collected... | reverse complement strand
GCCACTACATCAAACACTAAGAGAATCTAACGTTCACGAATTCAATTCAATCATCTCATTGGCTACTCAGGCTATCGCAGAGTTACGCAGGTCCGCTCATAATTCACTATACGCTTCTAGGATCTCTGAAGAGATACAAAAACATACAGATTTGTTTACATCTGAGAAGTCAAAAATCCAAGAAGAAATGAATCTTCTACTTCAGAAAAGCGAGAACGAACGTTCTATACTACAAACAACCTATGAGCAGAAACTAAAGGCCCTGGAATTTAAAAAATCTAAATTAGAGGCAGAACTATCTGTGGCAGAAGTATCTATATCGAAGATGAAGGAACAGTTTGATTCTCTAAAAGTAGACTCTGAATGTATGCTAGAGATATCTATTAGGAAAATTGTTGGGCAGAAAGAAGAACAGTATGAGAGGGAAATTGAACGTATACAGCAATCGCATAAACACGCTTGCGAGGCTCTAGAAAAACAAGCACGGGAGCGTGTACAGCAATGCGACGCACAACATAAAGAATCTATTGGAAAGATGCGCGAACTATACTCTGAGAAAGAGAAGGAGTTGCTACGTAATTATGAGAAGACATTTGTATCTTCTTCACGTGGTAAACAAGGCGAAGAAGAATTTGAGACTATAGTAGCAAGATGTGTTTCTTGGCCACCCATGATAAATATGTCCAAGACATCCCATGGTACAGATAGGCGCTGTAAGATTCGTAATTGCCATAGTCTATTTGAGATAAAGAACTACTCTGACGATGTGCCATCCAAAGAAGTTGTAAAGTTTGAACGAGATATGGAAGAGAACCAAGACTGTCCCCTCGGCGTATTCATCTCTTTGAATACAAATATAGTGGGAAAGAAATCAGGGAATTTTATTACAATGACATGGAGTCCCAAGTCACAGCTACTTCTATACATCAACTCCTTTTACTCCCATACCCCAGAAGACATTATCACATTCATTGATATCTGTGCAGACTTGGCCTGGAGTATCTTCAAATCTGCCAATGATACTCCAGAAGAGATAGACACTGTGATCCATCTTGAAAGCAGGATTGGTCAGGCAAAGATATATGTGGAGAAAGAAATCAAGCGTATGACAGATCTCCTTCGCAGTGTGAACCACAATAAGACATTTCTGATAGATACCATTAATAAACAATCCACAGAGTACGCATATAATATCCAACAGAGCAGACAGGCTCTCAAAGGAATTCTAGAAATCTTTCTAGGTAAATCTGAGGAAGAGAATCCTCCCCCTTCTCCAGATACTCCTCCTGAACTAACAGAGCCACCTCCACCCCCTGTAAAAGAGAGGGGTGGGCGGAAGAAATCCACAGCAAAAACCAATAATGCCTGATTCTCATAAAATTGAAATACTCAAGGCAACCTACTAGGAAGTCTAGTCATTGACATGTCAGAGTATATAACTTCTCACGGCCATCCTTTCACCGAAGATACGCGGGAAAAGGTGGGCGTAATCGTATATGACAATACAGGAAAGATATTGCTTGTGAAAGGGGTCGGTGGGAAACTATCTTTGCCAAAAGGAGGCAGGATGCGTGGCGAGACGGAGTTAGAGGGGGCTGTGCGCGAGGCGTGGGAAGAAACCGGTCTTGATTTGGAAAACCTGTACTACACATTCAAAACGAAACTCATCTGGGGAACATATTACGTCTTCAAACTCTCTGTCGGCGCAAAAGAGCTTTGCCTACATCCACGAATACACGGTGAGATAGAGGAGATAATGTGGAAGAGCCCAAAATCCTTCTGGCTCACCACGTCTCCTGACATGAACTGCGATCTGAAGTACCTCATTAAAAATACGGTACTTCAAGATATCTGTTCTCGCTCGTAAACTATTTATTTGCAAATAACATTGCCCTCCTTTTTACAACAGGGCTCTGGAATCCATAGCCCTTCGCCAAGGATGCTATTTGATCTGCTGGGAGGCCGACATGATCCCTGGCAATCTGAGCATATGTCAGACCCTCTTCTTCTACCCACTTCTTCAAGCTCTCCTTGGTGAGAAGACTGACAGGCTCAATACCCTTATTGACCAGCTCGGCATATTTTTCCTTTACCTTTTCTGCCTGTTCCTTCTTGAGAAGCGCGCGCTTCTCCTTTTCTGTGGTGACTTCCACCGCTATAGGCTCGGCCTTTGGCTTAGGCGTGGCCGTATCCTTCTTGACTACGCGGATCTTCATATCTGGCCTTGACTTGGGAGGACGTAAGGTGCTTTCTGTGGGGAGCTCTTGTGATTGCGCTTGCGCTTGCGCAACAGGAGCAGGATGCTGAGGGGCCAAGGGCTGAGCAATCGGCGAAGCCGGCTCCCGCTGGGCGAATAGGCTCTGAAGGAAAGTATAATCTTCCTCTAACATCTGGCGGAAAGTGGAATAGATTTCTTGGGGAGTATGGGAAAGCATCAGATTCCGCAACTTGTAGCGAAGGGTGGATTCCGTGTGGAACATTTCTGGCGGAGTGTAAAAGGTGGTGTTCATTCTAGTTCCATATCTCTCACTCATAGTTTAGGCTAGACGTTGTGTATTGTATAACATGTATATCAATTTTATGATATTGTGCTATAGGTGTTCTTCTTCTCAAGGATGTAGGGGATCATATAGGTGGATAGAATCGCTAAAGAAGCCACCACATGAGGAGAAGACCCCTTTAACAGCATCGCAAAGACACTTGATCCTATAACCATAAGTGAATCGGCCGCGAGAATCTTCGCCCCACATTCATGCGCATAGTCTTTCATCACATCAATCATGGCGTTCTCGCCTGTAGGAAGTGGTCGGATAATTCCCACATAGAATAAGAGATCGTGTACGAGCTGTGTGGCAACGGTAGTAGCTGTGAAATAGAGGGGGCTCCAGTCATAGTTAGGATAAATCCACTCGGAATAAATATATCTGCTTATTGCGAAGCCCACGAGGATAATAAAAATATCGGACATGACGGCACTCAGTTTGAAACGATTGTACCAGACATTCACGTATTTGCCAAAGAACTCAGGGAAGTATCTTACGAGGAAGAGAACAATGACTTCCACGAGGATAACACCAACTATAATATAGACCCAGTCATATATATTCTCATACTCAGATATATCTTTCCACTCTGTCAGCTTGGCAGGCTGGGCGGGAACTTTGACGCTATTTGCCTTGTTATTATTCTCCACAGGAGGGCGCGCAGCCATTTGATGAGGCATGGTAGGAGGAAGCTGTTGTTGACCCTGCTGGGTTTGATGCATATTATACATGCCTCCACTCATCATTCCAGGATTCATAGAAGGGCCCATAGGCTGTGTGCTTTGCATAGGTTCGTACGCCGCCCAAGACATTCTACTAAAGAGTATATTAGAACCGGAAGGACTTCAGGTAAAGGGTGTCTGGTATATTGTCGATCTCTATAACTTGTGTAAAAGGAAGTGTGAAGATGGTCGGGGTGGGTTTGCCCTGTACCCATCTGTCTGGAAAATACGCCTTGTAATCTGGGTTGTTCTGGAAGGTGAGGAAGGCGGCCCACCACGAGAAGGTGGAATTGCTACATATAGAGCCGGCAGAGCATCTGGAGAATTCTAGGAGGGTCTCATAGGTATCTTCTGTGGTGTATATGGTTGTATAATATCCCATGGCTCGGATTTCTTCTGCGATGGCTGGGAGTCGTTCGGGGGAGTCCGAGAATAGTGTAATAGAGGATGCCTTGGGTATCTTGGTTTGTATGGCGTGGTAGTAGTATTTATTGAGCTCTGGGATCTGATGGTGCGGGAGAATAGCGTAGTCGCCGAAACGGAAGTGGATCGCCCATGTGTTGGGATGGGTGGTTGAGGGGACGGGGAGCCTGGGAAGATAGAGATTGGATAGAGTGGGAAAATTGGCGGTATTCTGGAAGAAGCCGTGGAGGACGGTGGGGCCCGTGGGTATCGGTGGGTCTGTGGGGACGGTTGAGTCAGATGTTTCTTTGACGATGTTCCATTCTGGTTCCGTGTATATGAGTTCTAGGTACGGACAGAGTTTGCGGACGAGTTCAAAGTTGCCGTGTTCCACTTTTTGCATGGCGGGGAGGAATAGGATGGGACGTGTGTTGTTTCTTTCTGCGAGGCCTATTGCTGTGGCGAGCTGGAATAGGCGATTGCCTAGCCCACAAAACAGGCGACTTGCGATCCAGGAGTTGTTCGTGCTCTTGCTCATTCTAATACTCTTAGGGCTACGCCTTTAAAATTGATGATGGACGGTGGGGGTATAGAGGGTCCCCCACCTGTTCGTACAAAATGAGTATGCCCCGCGCGTTTCAAAGTTACACACCCAAACACATGCGAGTGTATGGGAGCATCTGTATCAATGGGAAAGGAGAAGTCCTGTTGGTTCATGGCCGGCGCAGTGGTCTGTGGTCCTTTCCTAAGGGACATTGTAAGTACGGTGAGAACGACATAGAGTGTGCCAAGAGGGAGACACAAGAAGAAACAGGGATAGTGTTGAAGGGGGCGCACACAAGCTACCACAAGTTGCGCGTGGCTGGCTATTTCCTCTTTACAGTGGACGACTGTTCCATGCCCGTGGTCTCTCCTGATAACTGGGAGATTGACAAGGCCACTTGGTGGCCTCTGTGTCGGCTTCCACTGACAAACTCTAATGTGGATGTAAGCATCTTCCGCACCGTGATGAAAAACTGGTGCGAGGAAGAGAAGGATGTTACAGATTATCTGGATTCTCCAGAAGCAAGGACAAGGGTTTCTACCATTTGCAATTCCATACGCGCAAACTCATTGGCGAAGTGTTGATTGGTGGTGCGTCTAAAAATATATTTTTAGTATATGGTCTTATTCTAGCATGAAGGATAAGATTGATGAATATTTTAATAGGCTTCCCGATGACTATAGTATAACATTTTATTCATGCTCGGTATTCATTACAAATGCGATTCACGCATTGGTGATGAATAATATAGTGTACTCTTGTCTATTCACAGGCCTATTCATTACTTCTGTTGTGATGCGAATGTATAGCAATATATACACCGTGATCTTGGACAAAATTCTCATCGGCTTAGTTGTCTTATATGGTGGAAAGTTGTTTTTAGATAAAGTGAATAATAATGGTATATTCAAAAATCTCCTTCTGAATGGGCTTATTATATTAACCTTCCTTTTAACAATCTTCTTATACTCTTATGGATATATAGTTAGTTCATATTGTTTTGGAGAGAATGGAGAAGACTGGCATGGTTTTATGCACTGTATTTCATCCGTTGGCCACCACCTTATCTTGTTTCTTTGATTTACTGAGGAAGTTTACAAAAAGATATACAAGAGTTACAATATACATATTGGATACAAAAATGATCATATAATTTCCTAGAGTTTCTGTAGGAGGATAATACAAGATGAGGGAAGATAGATTAGCACTAAGGAGTTGAGTAATTTGTATATAGGTAATGTATTTTTTTATGGAAGATAGGTTGAACTTGAAATGATTGAGGAGGTAATACAAATACATAATAGTATGCACGCCAGAATTAAAAAGAGAACCAATGCCGATTGCATCCACTTTATTATAGTAACACATGTGCCACATCCACACAGCTCCTAGATGATGAAACGTCTGCAGAAAAATGGGTTTACGCCCCTTTGAATAGATAATGAACGTATCCAGGAATTCATAGTACTTGGACATATAGAATATCCAGGTATAATAAGAAAAATCTGCATCCTGATAATAGTGGTTGTGAGTAAAGACAATAGGCCCTTTCATATAGATTTTCAAGAGACCCTGGAAGACATATGCGCTAAAGAGAGTAAGTCCTGCATTGTGCAATGCCACGAAGTAGTAATTGCTCAAGATGGATTTTATATGATTTGTCATAACGTTTGGAAATGAAAGATAAAACACAGAGGATACTGTGGGAATTATTAGGTATGACATACTGAATATATAGGCGTTATAGTGTTTATGCGGGGAGTAAAAATGATTTTTGGGACTGTGTAAAAGGTGTGGTCCCTGAGATGAGTTCCTCAATTGATCCTCGCGAGATGTTTTCTCATCTGGAGAGGATTGCTGGTACGCGCGCGATGCTGGAGATCTGTTGCGAGTTTATTGAGGCGAAGATGAGTAAGTTCCACCACAATCGCGCTGCCGTGGACCCCACTTGGATTCAACCGCCTTCTTCTAGAGAGGCCGAGAAGATGAGTATATATCCCCCTTTTACACATCGGTGGGATGGCGGGTATGACGCAGAGCTTCTCAAGATTCGTCGGCGGGTTATGAAGGGGAATGGGATTAAGAAGGTTCCTGAGGTAGTCGTAGGTGGTGAGGATAAGCAGGCGTATCATCTGCGCATGAGTCCTCTCAGGCCTTCATAAGCGTGAAAAAAATATATTGGGTTGGGGAGTGTTGTTCGTCTGTCTTAGAGGGTTGTCCAGCGAGGGGAGCCCTTCGGGGAAGACACTTGCTTTGCCTGCTTTTTGCTGGAGAGGGTGTACAGACAGCTGTTCACCTCGCTTTTCGTGAGAATAGGATAGGCCTCAGAGAGCTTTGAACAGATCTCGCGCGCCGTTTGAGGGGTTTTGCTCAGGACTGCTTCTACGGACTCGGCGAGGCCTTCGTGGATGATGCGTTGCTTGGGCGCGGGCACGGGTGCAGGAGGCTCGGGCACAGGCGCAGGCGCGGGCGCAGGATGTGCAGGGTGGGAGAGTTCCTGCTCTTCTTCCTCCGTAGATACCCATGTTTTTGCCGAGGATGAGCGTGTACACGCATTTATGGCGATACAGATAAGGATCAGACCAGCAATCGCCTCATTGCTAAGGGTCTCCTGAGAGGGCGCGGTGGTGAATGCGTAAGCAGTAGACATTGTGCGATTATATTTGGGCGGGGACCTTTTTACATAGGCAGGGTATGGTTTCAATTTTTATGTAAGACAAAAGAGTATTTATACAGCCTAAAAAATCCCCCAAATTTGTTTGTTTTCTTTTTTTATGCGCGATACATGCTGTTGAAGGCGCGGAGAGTGTTGACTCGGCGAGTACCCGTACAGCGCGCGATTAAGACACCAAGCACGCCGTCCTTGTAGCAGACTTTGATGCGGTTGCCACCCGTAGAACCCAGGTCCAGCTTCTTGGGTTCGGCGCCTACTAGGCGCTGATAGAGTTCTCCATCCACGAAGTCAAGCACCTTCCACCCGCGGTGTTGCCCCTGCCACGTGCCGTCAGGCAAGCGGTGAGCCTCTGCAGCCAGAAAAGGGTTGCGCGTAGCATCACGGGCCTCGCCCGCGGGGACTGCAGTAGCCCAGGCGGTATCCCAAGTCTCCTTTGTCGCAGCCATCCAGCTGGCGGAGTAGGTGCGAATCTCACGATCACTGCCGGCTATGCGCTGCGAAAGCGAGATGTCGGCAAAGCAGCCGAGGCGCTGGAGGAGGCGGTCCGCGAGCACCTCTTGCAAACCCGCCTCGGGGCACTCAGGGTGGAGGGCGTGGCCTGCCGCGGTAGAGCGCACGCGGTACATGGGCACCGGCGAGGTCCGCACGTCAATCTTCTTCTTCTCCCACGCATTCGTGAGGAACGTCGCGTAGTCGATCTTGCGCGCCGAAAGCTGGAAGGTACGGGTGTGGCCGTACACGCGGATGGGCTGGAAGCCACCGTAGCGCTGTTCGTAGTGGTTCACGCGCTCCTGGGCCTGCGAGATCGTACTGTACTGGACTACGTTGCGGAAGTCGTGCGTGGCGAAGATGCGGTCGTGGCAGGCCCACTCGGTGGAGCGGGAGGACGTCTGGTCGATGACGAGAAGGATGGGCGCATCCATGGTTTGGCGGCGCCAGTAAGTGGACGAAGACCACTGGATCTTCTCGGTGCTGATCTGGTCGCACTTGATGCCCATGTCATCGCCCTTGTCCACGACAACAATGAAATCCGCCAGCTCGGGGAAGGAGCGAATATTCTGGAGGAACTGGTAAATAGACTTGTTCTTTTTGATCTCCGCCTTCTTGCCGCCCAAGTCGGAGTAGGACAGGCGCAGGACGATGAGGTTGCGCTGGGGAGAAGTGGCCATGGATGACCGCAGGTCGGCCACGATCTGCTTGCCCTGCGGGGACAAGACAAAGCCCTCGCCCTCCTTGTGAAAGAAGGGGAGAGCTTCGTGGACCAGGCCCTCCTCCAGAAAGCGCCCAGGCCCGCAGTAGCCATCAGGAGGCGTGTACTCCAGACGGTGGCCCTCAGTCACCATCTCCTCCATCATCGCGCGGTGCTCCTCGTCTTCCACCTCGCCAGAGAAGAGCACCTCCTCGGGTGTGGCGCTGTAGAGGATGTTGGTGATGCAGGGCAGGTCGCGCGTCACCTTCCAGACCTGGCTCAACATCTGCTTGGAGCCAGAGCCGTGGTCGCATTCATCCAGGTGGAGGACTACTAGCTTTTGCTGGGAGAGCTTCTTGTGCAACCACACGAGGAAGGAGTCCACCTTCTTTTGCGTGATGATGGAGAATACGTCCATGTTCTGGCCTTTGAGCTCAATGCGCTGGTCCTTATCGGCTGCGCGGTGCCACGCGGACAAGAAGGCGTGGATGCGCGTGGGCTTTTCCACAGAATCGCGCATGGCGATGTACTCCACCATCTCACGCTTCCCACACTTCACAGGGGCGCGCACCACGATTCGGCGGTTCTCCCTGTCCTCCAGAAGGGGAAGGATATCCGTGCGGACGAACTTCGTGAGGTGGGGGCGCTCCTTCTCAAACACAGAGACTGGCCAGGGCTTGGGAGGAGTTGCGTGCGACATGCTTGCAGGGTTTGAGGGGGACTAAGCTATGGAGGGCAGGAAGCGTTTCAATTTTTTAAAAGAGGTTTTATAAGAGGTATTTGTAAGCAGTATTTGCAAAAAAATTACGGGAGGTGGTTTCGATCCACCGACCTCTGGGTTATGAGCCCAGCGCAATTCCTCTATGCTACCCCGTATGGTACCTTATAAGGAAGGCTATTGTCTAAATCAATTTTTCTAGGGCACCTAAAGAGAGTTCATAAAAATTGAATTGGAGGTGTTATAGGAAGGGAAGTCCCCTTACAAAATGTTCAAGACCAATGATGAGAAAAGCTTTCGCAACTGTGCGCTGATTCAGGTGGATCCCCAGGTGGATTTCGGGATGGTGGGTGGAGCTCTGTACGTGCCCCGCGGGGAGGAGGTGGTGGCCGAGTTGAATGCCTTGCGCAAAGCTCTTCAGGAGGCAGGGCGCCTTCGCGCTGTTATAAACACGCAGGACTGCCACCCGCCTAACCACGTGTCATTCCAGGTAAACAACCCTGGCTCGGAGCTGTTCAAGGAGTATGAGCTTCCTGACGGGAGCAAGCAGATGATGTGGCCGGCCCACTGCCAAGTGGGCACTCCTGGCTACGAGTTCCTTCCTGGGCTCGTGCGTGAGCTCAATGACATTGTGGTGCCAAAGGGTACGAGGCGCGAGGTGGACTCTTATAGTGGCTTTGGCTCCGAGGACTGCGTGCGCGAGATCACGGCCCTCAACCTCCACTTGAAAGGGCGTGGCATCAAGTATGTGGTCATTGGCGGTCTCGCCTTTGACTACTGCGTCTCCTACACGGCCAGGGACGCGGCTCGGCTAGGCTATAAGACCATCGTGGTCCGTTCGGCCACGCGGGGCATTTCTCCTGAGAGCTGTGAGCGGGAGGAGGGGCTGATGCGCGCGGCCGGCGTGATTGTGGTGGAGGACGTGGCCGAGGCCATGGATTTCCTGGCAAAGCATGTGTAAAAGAGGGGTTGGCGACTATATATTAAACAAAAAAGAGGCCTTGGCCAAAGGCTCTTTTTTGTCTTTTTCCCTTCCCGTTCCCTTTTCTTTTCTTTGTCTTTTATCCCCCGTATCCCCCGTAACCCGTTCCTTGCCCCCAAATATCTTGCCCTTGCCCTTTTACACAGCCTTGAAGTGCTCCTTCAACAGCTCGCACGCCTCCATGATCCTCTCCGTGAGCTTGCCCTGCATGTCGGGCCGGCACAACTGCTCGGCCTCCTCCAGGTCCTCCAGGAGCATGCCCGTGATCTTGCCCGGGTTGAAGTGGGCGCCCACGAAGCCCACCTCGGCGCGGAAGGGCGCGGACTCCGTCAAGGCGCTCTGGATCTGGGGGTACAGGTATTCGCCGATGGAGGAGCGCTTGCGCTTCAGGAGGAACTCGCCCGCCTCCACAATGTGGGGCAGGATCTTGTCCATCGGCGGAGAGTTGCTCATCAGCTGGTCCATCTGCTGGAACTTCATGTCCACCAGCACCTGCGCGAGGAGCATGGGGGAGAAGAGGCCGGCAGAGCGGATCTCCGCCTGCTTGTAGCGCATCACCCAGCTGATAGCATTGACCAGAGCCTCGGTGAGGCGCTGGCGCAGCAAGCCCTGCACGTAGCTGGCGTCAATGGGACCCGCCTTGATGGTGGGCGTTGCCTGGACAGCCACAATGCGCGGGGCAGGCAGAGGCGCCTTTGCTTCCGCAGCAGCGGGCGTCTGCTTCGCGAGGGCCGAGAGGGGCACGGGGGCCGGCAGGCCCTTGCGCGCGCACCACTCAGGCCAGGAGAGGCCCAGGCGCCGGCGCTCGTAGAAGGATGCGCCAAGCAGGCGCACCACGGCGGGCTGGGTGCGCCCATCCGTGGTGCGCTCCTCAAAGAGCTTCAGCGCCGTGCCGTGCTCGCCAGGGTGCACGAACCCGCAGCCGGTACCGGCCTTGTACACACAGTTCGCAGCCCACTTGCACGGCTGGGGGCAGTGGAACTCAGGCTTCTCAAGCTCGCCCATGTTGTCCCAGAAGCCGTTCCACACGGCATTGGTGCGCGCGATCTGAAAGGAGCTGGTGGGCTTGGACATTTTTGAGCGTAGCGAGTTGGGGGGGGGGACTTTGGATTGGGGCGGGTTGGCGTTTCAATTTTTAGCAAAGAGGTCTTTGGCCGTCAGGCCCTTTGGGTCCTTTGGACCCAAAAAAAGGGCTTTGTTTTCTTTGTCTTTTGTGCCCTTGTTTTTTTGTCTTTCTTTTACATCGCCTCAATCTCCCCCGTCTCCTCGTTCAGCGTGCCAATACGCGGACCCATCTGGCCCACGTAATCCAAGGTAATCACCTCATTCGTTGCGAGTTCCACAAGGTAGCGCACGCCCTTGATCACCTGGTAGCGCATGCCCGCGTCCGTGACCTCGGCCTGCCAATCAGCCAGAAGCTGGAGGTCCTTGGCCGTGTCAGAGCGCACACGCTCAATGTCAGGCAGGCTCTTTGGCTTCTCGGGCGCGCCTGGAGCCTCCTGCTCCGCCTGCGCCTTCTTAGAAGCCTTGCGCTTGGGCGGAGTAGAGAGGATCTCCTCAGAGGGGCTCGTGGAGGCAGACGCCTCCTTGCGCCGCCGGCTAGCCTCCTGCATCGCGCCGGCGCGCACTAGGCCGAGGGCCTTACACGAGGCCAGGAAGTCCTTGTGGTCCTTGCACTCGGCGTATACAACGCCGAGCTGAGCACCCATGTCCTTGAAGACGGCCAGCACCTCCTCGTTCCAGGCCACGGGGCCAGTCACATTCGTGGGCGCACGCTTCACTTTAGTGGGGGAAGTCTCCATTTAAGCGCTTTTTGTTGTGTTCGGATTCTTAAGGGAGCCCGAGGCAGACTTCCCATTAGCTGGTCGGCCGGCTTCAATTTTTTTCGGGCCTGGAGGGGACCCTTTAGGGGTGTAAAAGGGGGTTATGGGGTCTGGAGGGGCCCTTTGGGGGCTAGAGGGGGCC
>Ga0214923_10007632_pt1 | contig 11739 bp, 23 predicted proteins | sample LL1510_MetaG_FD_177993 | JGI IMG/M metagenome (GOLD analysis project Ga0214923, IMG submission 177993) | Freshwater microbial communities from Lake Lanier, Atlanta, Georgia, United States - LL-1510 | ecosystem: Environmental > Aquatic > Freshwater > Lake | place: USA: Georgia | collected... | reverse complement strand
TATGATGCTTTAACTCTTCTTCTAATTCAGCAACATTTCCAACCCTTGTTTTGGTTTCAAATGTAATTGAATCATTGCTGTAATCAATTGTGATTCTATATCGTTCACTCATTGTTAATCACCTTTTATGGGAACCTATATCCAAGCTTTGCAAGCTTATCCCATTCTTCTTCAATCAAATGAATTCTAAAACCTTTTAGGTTTTCATCGCTGGATGTTGAACGAAGCACACGAATGTTGTTTATAACTTGTTTAATCTCTTGAAGTTTGGCTTTACATTCTTCTTTAACTTCTTTTACCACACACAATTCACAAATTGTTGGACCGCCAAACACCCACTTTTTGCAGGTTTGGCAACGTCTTGTGGTTTTTCCATCAATGATATATGTGTCGGTAGTTAATGGTTGCGTTGTTTCATATGATGAAATCAAATCAACTTCAGCTTGCGTTGGTTCACGCAAACGTCTTGCTTCCAACAAACTATGAAGCTTTTTATTCTCTGCAATCAAATGATCCAACATTTCTCGTTCTGTCATGGCTTATTTCCTTTAAGGCTAGCTAAAATCATGATTTCGTCTTCTCTTAAGTTAATCCAACAAACTTTTCCTTCTTCGGTAAGAACCAAAGCTCGTTTGGATATCTTTGGACGAATTGGGTTGTTTATATCTATTATTTCGAGCAATACAAAGATATCTTTTGGAAACAAGTAACCAACAAGTTCACTTGAAAAGCTATCGTTTTTTGGATCATCATAACGAACCAAAACCTTAACTTCCAATGTTTTGTATAGCTTGCCGATAATCATTTGTAAAAGTTAACTTCAAACAAGTATATGCCAACTTCACCATGATTTTGCAAACCAAAAATCGACATTTCTCGTATTAATCCATCTGACCCAAGGAAAAACAATAAAACATCTTTACTTCCAAGATACATCAAAAGCTCTTCCAGCGGAGACATTTTAAAATCTAACCAATAAACATTCATGTTTTCTGGTGGAAGTGGCTGTCCAACCATTTTAAATGCATATAAGCTTCCGATTTGTAATTGTTCGTAGGAGGTTACCATGTTGTTAGCCCAACCCCGAGAGCGTATGCATAAAGCATTACCCAGATCCACAAAACCACAACTAGTTCATTGCGGAACACCATACTATATAAGTATGGTATTTTACTCAGAAAATATGATTTGAGTGTCTTCGGAAACTACAACTTCTGGAAGAGGAATAAGCACAACTGATTCTTTTAAGTTATCCAACGGACCACTACGGGTTATTGAAACTCTACATACTTTGTTTTTGAATTTGATTAACTCACCTTCAACAAAGCTAGAGTGTAGGAAATCCGATTGCTTATGATAGCTACGCATTGTTAACCTCCCTACCATAACCCTAGCGCATAAAAACGTCGTTTATAAAGCTTATTCTTTTGGTGTATCACCAGTGTTATATTGAACCATTGGGCAAGTAAAAATCCATATAACCCAAAAAGATGCTAGTACACAAGCATAAAATGCGTTTTCAAAACTCATGCAGCTAACTAGGTTGGTTATAACAAATCCTCTCCGAACTCACGAAAACCTATACCAGACGCTTCTAAATCATCATCGTGTATATTCAACCATAAAACCTCACCTTTTGTTGTAAGGATTTTGTAGTCATAAAGTTTATCATAATCATCTTGGCGGTAATCGCTTGCAAGCCTTTCCAAGAAAACAAAAGGTTCCAAGGGCCAAAGGTTTGCAACAACGGAATAATGAGTTGAGCGTGTTGGTCTTTTTGAAAACAAAGGCCACACTTCACGATTGTTCTTGCCAAAAAAAGTATAAAGCTTGCCCGCTATCAACTTGCTGCCTTTAAGCTTTTCCATCCAAAAGCTTAAATATCGTTAACTTCCTTAAAGGAATCTAAACTCATATGTTTCGATAGCAGCAAATAACTGATCCTACCAGACTCAGTTAGCACCTTAATCATCAACGAAGTTTTCACATCTGATGCTTCCAAAGCAACAAACGTTTCGTCACTTTGCAGATATGTGTAAAATTCCATCACACCATCTGGTTGTATCTCGAACAAAGGATAAAGCATGGGATGTCCCGTACTCCCACTTACGTTTCGATATATCTTTCCCGGTTGGAAATCGATCATAGGTTCGAAGTCGCCCATAACATTTTAATCCCAACAAATTCTTTTAGAGTTGCCAAAGCAATTCAACAAAAGATACAATCTTCTTTTTAGATCACGCTGATCTAGCAATTGTTGGTCTAACCAAAACGAAAGGTTTGCCAAACCTATGAAAACACGCTTGCGAAATGCTTCTCCATCCATCTCTCCACACAATTGACTAGCTTCTGCCTCCGCTATACCCATCAATCTTAGTATAAAATAAGCGTTTGAATTTGCAAAGTTAACTTCTGGGACTCCTCCAGTATGGTTGTAATCCTCATCATAAATCGCTTTATGGTCGGGATCGTAAAACGTTACAGACATACTTCAACCTCTTCCCATTCATTAGTGTTCCAAGAAACCCAACCAACTTTACCCTCTTGTGTTAATACCTTGATTAACAAAAATGAGTATTTTGCTTTTTCATCTTTGACCAAATGCTTGTCGAGATAAACTACCAACTCGTTGTGTGTGATTTCATCGATATCATTATTATAGCATCGATCTTCTAAAAACAAAAAGTAATCGGTGGCTCCCTTAACATCACCTATGACCAAAGTTCTACCAACCTTGAGATACTTGTATAAGTGACCTTCTTTCATCGGGGAATAACCCCATGATGCTAACCCGCCCATCAATCTTCAACTTCCTTCCAATCATAAAACAATGGGTGACACATCACCCAACCAATAGTGCCATCTTGTTTTAGGATTTTTAACAAAGGATCACCAAACACATCTTTTGATATTTCTACAACCACAGCTAAATCACCGTGATGAACTTCATCAATCACATTGGCGTTGTCGAGATATGGTCTTTCATCATATATCAACATATAGTCGTGTATGTCGAGGCGATTAAACGTATAAAGCTTGCCAATCTTCATCATTTGTTAGTATAACTACTATTATTCTTTGTGGAAAAAGAATACATAGAAAGTTATATGTTATTTTTAGACTACTCGCTTTCGTTAACTGGCTCCCATTCTGAAGCCCATAGCCAAATGCTTATAATCTCACCTTTGCTTGTTAATACTCTGCTAAGATGCTTTTGCTTGCCAAGCATTACAATTGTATCACCATAACACCAACGTCCAAAAATGGGACTGTCTTCGGTTGCATTCTTGAATCGATACATCTTACCGATTTGCAACCTTCTCGTTTTTTTTACAATCATCGCCGCACTCGTTCCTTCTGTTCAAGAACAACGTTGTCAATGTTGTTTTGCATCAAGTTAATTTCAGCCTCGTTGACTTGCTTGCCAGCTTCCATATGCCGAGTCTTGAGGTGATACGAACGGTGACAACTGGAGTGACAAAGAACCATACCCGCAACGTATTCTAGATTGTCCCAATCGTCAACCTCACGGGAACCTTCGCTATGATGCAGGGTAATATTTTTACCGGGGTAACGAGGGTTGAAATCCTCTGCCAAGCTACCTCCACAGATAGCGCAGGGATGCATCCTAATTACCCATTGCATGATCCATGTATTCTGCCTATGTGCAGCAGACATTGAACCCTTACGGCGAACAACTGCCTTTTTCTTCGTTTCCATGATGGTAGTTTTCAGATAGGAAGGTTACGAACCGTAAATCCAGAAAGCTCTTCGATACGTTCGATGTAGTAAGCCTTGAGTCCCTTGTCGATCCCCCGCCAAACAGTATCCTCCACAACTGGCTTGCTGGTAGCAGCATTACGCCGAGTGACAGGAGCCTTCAACCGAGGAGATGCATTCGGGTTAGTAATCGTGTACATGGGATTCTCTGCACCACGCTCACCAGCGACCTTCTTAATCAGAATGCCGTGATCGGTCTTAAGCTTGGAAATGGCAACCTTGACCGAACTCAAAGCAAGACCAGAACGGTTAGCGATGGTTGCAAGGTAAAGCGTACCACCACCGTTACGATAAGAAGCCATGAAAGCATCATAAACCTTCTTGCAACCAGAAGGCATACCGTTGCCTGCACGCTTGTTGGTGCTAACTCGCTTACGCACCGTAGGAACCTTCTTAGAAGCTTCCACAAACGAGGTAATAAAGCTAACCCAATTCATGATGGTGTCAGCATTAATCGAACCGGAATGCTGACGAAACTCAATCGTGCCATGACGCTGGAGAGCACAAAGGTTAACCTTGTAGTAACGATCACCCTGCACACGCATCAAAGCCTCAGTGGTCTGACAATCCTCTACAGCGTCAACAATGTTGTCGCCACACTTAGAGTAGTAAATGCTACCACGACGATTAGAAGGAACCATGAGATCGATCACACCCTCAAACTTGGTGTAACGATGAAAAACCGTCTTGATCTGTTCAGCAGTAAGATCGCTAGCGTTAACGTGAACGTGCAAACCACAATACCCGTTAACGAAGCAACCCATCGATTGCAGAACGGCACAAACCTTGCGAAGCATACGCACACTCGCAGCCTTGTCCGTATCAAGAATCGGGCTCACCAATTCCATCGCATGAAAATTCTCAAGCTCAAACAGCGAGCCGTCTCGCACGATCCTCCAGTTTTTCCAAATGCTAGAATCGCTGAATACACCACGAACCTTCTTTCGCAGAACGTCAGCGGTGCCGTTCATATCCTTGGGACTATAGAACTCGATTTCGACTCCGAACTTCATGACCATAGAATACCATACAATTTTGATATTCTAAAGATTATTTTTTTGCTGGGTTTTAAGGGGTTTTGACAGGTTTAAGGATCAAGTCTGAAACGTATGCAACGTAGACTACCAATCCGGTTGGTAGAAGTAATCTGAGAAAGTTGCTTTCAAATCCAAGAAACACAACAATATCGCCTACCGTGATTGATCCGATTGCAGAATCAAAAATACTTTTTCTATATTGCGGCCAATAAAACCATTTCGTTTTGAAATTGTTTTGAGCATCGCAAACCTCATATAGCTTTCCTGCTTGATAGCCCATCTCTTCTGAAATGGACTTGCGCTTGGAAAGCGTATGTGTCTCATTCATCGGTCGCCCTTAATGCTGTTCTTGTAGTCAAACTGTGCAAATTGTGGAGTGTTAAGACCAGTATATCCATTAAACTGGATTGTTACTTCCTTACCAATCCATTGCTCCTTAACGGTCAAGAAGTAAGCTGCATCCTCCATAGTTCCCTTGAACGTAGCATCAAACTCTTTGCCGCTGCTATCCCGCAACGAAATGATTTTAGCCTTACCGCTCCAGTTTCCCGAACCTTCTTGAACGTTGGTAATGGTAAATTCAGCATCTTCAAGAGGCTTTACCTTGAGCAGATTCTTGGAACGCTTGTGTTCATAAGGCATTGCAGCAAGACGAAGAATTGCACCTTCATGCCCTTCTGCAACAATGTTGTTGTATAGCTCCATCATATGAGCTTCATCGTTGATAGTCCATTGTGGAACCTTTACAACAAACTCATACTTTCCAGTTACGTTGTGATCGATCCAAGCCTTACGCTTGTAATACGCAGCTTCTTCGTTGAGCCTGTCAGTAAACCCATATCCGTCATACACATAAAACCTAATAAGGTCTTTGCTGCGCTGCAAATCGTTTGCTGTTACCTTTTTCGTCTTTCTTGCAAGCTTTACAATTTCGTTGAGTTCTTGACGGTATTGTTCGTTAAAACATTCACCATCCAAAACCGCATCTGGATGTTCATTAAAGAATGGCTTGAGAGCTTGTTCGATGTGGGGAACAGAAACATATCGTTCACCTTTGCGGGTGAACAATCCATCCTTTGTTGCAATCATACGCAAGCCATTATACTTGATGTTAAGCATCCATTTACCAGCGGTAAAATCAAGCTTGCCACGATAATCTTCATAACTTTTGGCAAGCATAGGCTCAACGTATTGAGCAACATCAACGTTGCCAGCATCTTCAAAATAGCCTGTTTTGAGCTGTTTGGTATAGCGGCTTTCAACTTCCTTCAATGCTTGCTGATTGGCCGTTGTAGCGTTCGCACGACCAATGTTCTTGCCTTTGCAAGTAGTCCATTCAGAGGTTACTAGTTCACCTTCCTTGATGCCGGAAATAGTACGATATTTGTCTTCAAGGGACTGCATATACCATACCCTAACATTGTTTCGGGCATCACGAGTGTAAAGAGTACGATGAGTTACAATTGTGTTTACCATAACACTATAATATCAGTTTTTAAGTTGATTCTAAAGATATTTTATTCATCATCTAGCGCACGGTCAATATCCCTCCAAAACTTATGCCAATACTCTACTTGAGTTCGATGTTGGTCCCATTTATCCATAACATCTTGAGGAACATCAGCAATTTTAAAGCCTAGTTCCTCATAATCCAGTTGTTCCCTTTCTGAAAGAACTCTAGGGTAATAGTAACCGTCAACATATGTTGTACTAACTTTTGGCATATCAATCAACCTTTGATTACTTGTGTAATGTTCCACACCGGAGGAAAACCAAAGGCCAATGTTTCTTGCATTTCTTGATACATTCGTTGCACAGTTTCCTGTGGTACTCCATGCACATTTCGTGCAGCAGCCACCATAGGGTCGGCATCAATCGCAACAATTGTCACAGGAAACCCAAGTTTGTTTGCTTCAACGATATAATTCTTGAGATATTGATGTTTGGTATTTGTGTTGTCAACAACAATGTTTGTTGTGTTTTTATCATTCAACGCACGCATATACTTACGAAAGCAAACGGAATGAGCCACCGGCAGCAAGTCTGCACGCCAGTTATAGTTTCCATTGGCATCTTCAAAGAAATGATCTGCTGAACAAATTACAGCATTTGAAGGTACGTTGTTACGAATCCAAGTGCTCTTACCACCACCGGGAATGCCCATCATCATATAAATGTTCTTAATTGCTGTGTTCATGCATATATGATATCATTTTTGTTATGATATCTAAATGTTTTAAAACAGTTTTCGATATATGCTATAGTATAAACATGAAAACAGAAGATATTGACGATTTGGCTATGGGGCTATACCTTTGTATGGTTATTCCATTTACCATTGTTATTTTCTATAGTGCTCTTTTTGGTTGAAAGGAAACAAGTATATGAACAACGAATTGTTTATCGTTATGGCTGGTCCAAAGATTGCTGGCATTTATCGTTGGCGAGAAGATGCCGAAGCTCACGCACAAGTTTGTGCTGGAAGGTTGGTGATTCAATCTATTCGTGAATCGCTACCTTCGTGGGTTCAAGTAATGGTGGATGAAGCTAAAAACAAGGCTAAAATGCAAAGCGCAGGTCGCTGAATGAGCACACTTAAACCGTCCCAACAAGCTTTAAACATGTTGGCCGATCTTGACCATATGGAAGAAAACGACATTGAATGGTTGCAAGATATGTCGTTTGGGATTGCAGCAATCATGCACGATATACGAGCAAAGATTGAAAATCCACCGCCTCGCAAGAAAACCAAAGAATGCGAAGTTATCCATCTTGGCTCGGAATTGTTTCTGCCAATCAGAGAATTAAAGCGTAAACTTGAGCTTGGTTCAAGATTGGATGATTATATTCGTGGCTTGGACGATATCATTTGCAAACTTGAAACCGTGGTTGATAAAAACCATGAATTCATGTATAACGAAAAAGTACGTTCCCATATGAAGGGAATCACAAACGCTATTGTGCTTCATTTGGAAGCTGGTGCTGTTGTTAACTTCTTGCTGCAAAACTTCGCAAACCAAGAACAGTGAGGAGGGAATGTTTTGTTCGACTACCCGACACCATCGTAGACTATTACGTTAGCGAAGGCATTAGAACCGGTATGATATGGATCTGATGGATTCCATGCATATGAGCCTGTTAGATTAGGAATACTTGCCGTTGGAATGCCTGTTAGTCCAGCAACAAGGTGAAAGGTGCTTGTACCTTTGATATACATTTCCTTTACTCTTACTTCCATTGTAAGAACACCATTGTTAGGAAGCACAAAATGATTGGAGTTGTTTGTACCATTTAAGGTAAATCCAATATCTAATGAACCACCATCTGCACGAATGGTAATAAACTTGGTTACATATGGAAATGAAACTTTAAATGGTGGTGTATCTGTGGCTGTGCTGCTTGTAGCATATGGTAAGCCCGAAACTTGATATGCGGGCATATGATTATAACCGGGTTCTGGCCATTGCATATGATTTTAGTCCTTTTTGTGTGATAACACATAACTATACAAAAGGAATAAATCATGCACGACAAAGTAACTTTACGAGACTGCTGTGATGTATTTGGAGATTCTGAATGGGCACCTTTAGCTGGTTTCTTGGCAGTTACAGAAGCCCTACAAATGCTACATCATTCACATCACTGGCAAACCAAAGGTGAAAACTTTTATGGTGATCACCTTCTTTATCAACGCTTATACGAAACAGTACAAGGTGAAATCGATCTTGTGGGTGAAAAGCTTATTGGTGTTTCACAAGATGTTGGGTTAACCAACTACTTCAAACGTGTTAAAGCAATGGAAAAGTTTTTAAAAGCTGTAACACGTAGCGATCAACCATATATTGTTGTAAGCCATGATGCAGAACTAACATATGTTCGTATGGGTGGTGAGCTGATGGATCAGTTAGAACAAGCTGGATTGCTCACAAGAGGCTTGGAACAAATGCTTGGCAACGTTCTTGATAAGCATGAAGAACATATTTACTTGTTAGAACAAAGATTGAAAGGTATGTAATATGAAAACAAAATTAATACATCACTTATACGAAAATTCTCCACCAGAAGCAGGCAAAGATGACATCTTTGGTCAATATTTGTTTGCACCAATTAGACCAGATGTACCTTCACCAAAAGAACCAAACACTGAAGAAGAGGACAAATTATTTAAGGCTATCAAGGGTATGTTTGAAAACAAAGGTGACGCAGAACTGCGAAAGTTTGCAACAAAAATAATTAAATTGTTGGCAGACAACAAATACGAACCTTATTTGAGTTCTGGTGAGCGAAAAGCTTATAGAGGTATCAGAATATCAGAACAAGATTTGTTAGAACTGATTGAACCGTATGGTGAAGAAATTCAATATGACGAATATGTTACAATGAATTTGCCGGGTGTTTTCAAACCTTTAAGCGGTACGTTACTTCAAAGTTGGTCCGCAGACGTATATCAAGCAGCCAAATTTGCAGCTTATAAACGTCCCGAGAGAACCGTTTCTATAGTGTTTGTTGCAAGAACAAATGCAGAAGGTAACAACTTTTTTGGTAATCCAAAAGCATTAGCTTGGCTTATATCTCCCGATTACGAAGAAGAAGCAGAAGTTATTTCTGTTGGAAATGTTGAATATGATGGTTTCGCCTACTATGTCGCAAAAGGAAAGGAGGCGGGCTGGGGCTCAGTAGCTACACATATAGAAGACTTAATGGAAGCGGCTGAAAACGTTGAGTGAAAAATGAAATTATATTCGATATTGTTTGAACAACAAGAATCACAACCAAAGCATCCATTTTCTCCAGAATTGTTTGATGCGTTAAAAGAACTTGTTGCAAAAAACAAAATTGAAAAGCTTGAAGCATTGATGCCAGAGATCAAAGACTTGATTGCATCTGGCAAGTATTCTGATTTAACAGATCCAAGCAACGCCAAAGTATATCGTGGAATGAAAATCAGCTTTGAACGAACAGAAGAGCTATGCAAGACTTATGAGTGCATAGAAGAAACAACAGATAAAAACGAAGTTGTTTATAAAATGTTTAAAGGTTCTGTAGTTGTTCCTACTAAACGAACAATTCAAAGTTGGTCTGGGAATGTTAATGTAGGCATTCAATTTGCTATGGACCCAGAAATCGGTGGGGAATGTCCAATTGTGTTTTTGGCGACGGCAACCAAAGAAACATTTTTCGGCAAGCCGGGAGAAATTGGAAGAATTGCATTTCCAAAACGAGCAAGCGAAATGGAAACAATATCGATATCTCCGGTAGAATCCGATGGTTTTGCTTTAGCAATTCCACCAGATTTTTTAGGAAGAAATCCTAGTTTAGTTAATCCAAGTATCTTAAAAAACTTGGTATTAAAGCTTTGAGGTTATTCTGTTGCCACCAACGCAAATAACCCAAGAATCACAGGCATCTTTCATTTCTGTGTTGTAGATTTCTTGTCCTTGGCTTTTGCCGGTTTTGGCAACATGCTTTTTCCAAGGAAACTCTGGATGTGCAAGCGTAACATATTCAAACACCTTTTCTTTAACGGGACGTTTATCAGTTTTGGTATTTTTGAACCCTATTGCTTTTCTGGCCGAAGTAACGTTGATATCAACAACTTCTGCGTTAAAAGCTTTATGGGAAAGATATGATATCAAACCATTGAATTTTGCTAGTGTTAGAAGAGTGTCTGCGCTGCTAAAACCTGTGCTAAACATCTTAGCGTTAGCTTCAACAAAGATACGTTCTACTTTTCTATCACCAACAAGTTTCTTTATCTCTTCAATACCTCGATCTGCCTTGTCCCACATAGTATGTAGTGAGGTTGAAGTCAATTTTACCGCATCTAACACAACTAAGTTTTCATTTTCTTCAATTAAACAAACACCGATAACCGACGTTGATATATCTAACCCACAAAAATATTTTGAATTCAAAACAAACCTCCAAGGTTGTTAACAACATATACCTTTGTTTTTTGATTCTCAACCAATATATTTAACCTTATGCTTGTATCGTCACTAAAACTAATCATCAAAGCTTTGATAATGGAAGCAAAGCTTAACACAAAGCCTGTATACGTTTACCATATTTCAGATAACGCAAATCTTCGTTTTCCACCAACAGGCGTTTATAGTCGAAAATTCGAAAAGAATGGTTTGTTTGTTGCTCCATTGAGTGCAATAAGAAACAGTTGGGCAAGTTGGTCTGCAAACAAAGGTCGCTACACATCAAGTCAAAACAAAAAAGAACAAGAAAAAAGAGAAGATCAACTTTTCAACAATCTTACTCTTTACAAACTTGAACTTCCTAAATGGGTTTTTGACAAAGCAGAAGCCGAACACAAAGCAAAAGCAGAACAAGGAATGAAAGAAAATCCAGATACTGCTCTTGGTGCTTGGGGTTGGGATGCAGAAACGTTTATTCCAGAAGAAATGTTGCAACATATCAAGTTAGCTGGAAAGCAAACAAAAGATGTTGGTGAATTCCTTAAAGGAAAAGCTGAAAACGTAAAACATCGTAAAGGTCAAAAAACATCTTATGAAGCTCAATACAAGATTGATTCAAGCACGGGAGAAATTGAAAAGTCGGTAACAAGATATGATCTTGAACCAACTTCTCTTGATTCTATTCTTATGTCCAGAGATGAATCAATAAAGCTTCTTAACAAAGAAGAATTAAAAAACGTTATTGAAAAGCTTGAATACTTCTTGTCTCCAGATTGGATTGAAGACACTGTGAAGCGTATTAGTAAGCTTCGTTCAAGTGACGAAGTAGAATTCAATCCTTATCATAGGGAAATGCGTTTAAGCCGAGAGAAAGAAGCAGAAAAAGAACGTTCAGAAAACAAAGAAAATGCTGAACGTAAACTTTCAATCGCAAGAAATCTACTTAAACGCTAAAATAACCAGTTAATTTCAGAGTTCACCACGGTCCATCTTGC
>Ga0214923_10007630_pt1 | contig 11741 bp, 11 predicted proteins | sample LL1510_MetaG_FD_177993 | JGI IMG/M metagenome (GOLD analysis project Ga0214923, IMG submission 177993) | Freshwater microbial communities from Lake Lanier, Atlanta, Georgia, United States - LL-1510 | ecosystem: Environmental > Aquatic > Freshwater > Lake | place: USA: Georgia | collected... | reverse complement strand
ATTCCATTTTTTATTATAAAACTAAAAGGTCTTCCACTTACAGTGTCAGATTATATTGTTATTATAAAACAAGTTATATCGAATCATGCTTTAGGTAAATTAGGCGAATTATTTACCAATAATATTTCAAGAGAACAGAAGATTTATATTGTCATTTCAGTAGGATTTTATATATTTTCTATTTATCAAAATATTTTAACATGTATAAGATTTCATAATAACATGACAAAAATACATAATTATCTGGAAACATTACATGGTTATTTAGACCAAACGATTTTGAAAATGAATCATTTATTAAGTTACACCAATAGTTTAACAAGTTATCATGAGTTTAATCAAGTATTAAATGAAAATATACAAACTCTAGATAATTATCGCAAAAAAATATCTAATTTGGGAAAATACAAGTTAAGTATTACTAAAATAATGGAAATAGGAATTATTTTAAAGAATTTTTATGACTTTTATGATAATAAAACACTTCATAATGCTTTTCTTTATTCTTTTGGATTCAACGGATATTATCAATGTGTAGAAGGATTAACAGAAAATATTCATTTAGGAAAAATCAATTATATTAAATTTTCGAAAAAGAAAAGAAATAGTGTTTTTAAAAAGAGTTATTATACACCATTAATGGATTCAAACCCAATAAAGAATGATGTTACTTTAAAAGAAAATATGATTATTACTGGACCAAATGCTTCTGGAAAAACAACTGTTTTAAAAACTACACTTATTAACATTATTTTATCCCAGCAATTTGGATGTGGATTTTATAAATCAGGAAAATTATATCCATATAAATATATTCATTGTTATTTGAATATTCCAGATACTTCAGGGAGAGATAGTTTATTTCAAAGTGAAGTAAGAAGATGTAAAGAAATCATTACTACAATAACAGAAAACTCGGAAGAAACTCATTTTTGTTTATTTGATGAATTATATTCAGGAACAAATCCAGAAGAAGCAATTTCTAGTTCTACCGCATTCATGGAATATTTGGTCAAGTATAAAAATGTATTTTGTATGTTAACTACACATTTTACAAAAGTTTGTTATAATTTAGATACGCATGATAAGATAAAGAATTTTCATATGGATGTTTCCAAAGGAAATAATGAATCTGAATCTTTGAAATATAGTTATATTTTAAAACCAGGAATTTCAGAAGTTAAAGGTGGTATAAAAGTATTATATGATATGGAATATCCAGAAGAAATCATGAATAGCATAAAAAAGATAAAATAGGAAAAGGATATATAAAATTCGTTAGTTAAAAAATATAAATATATTTTCTTTTTTTAAGAATGGCATTAGCAGATATATTTAATCCCACATTTTTTTTAGTTTTAGGAATTGTACTTTTACTTATGGGTTTACTAGTAATTTATTATGAAACAAAGTTTAGAGAGCAAAATCATAAAATAGCATCTATGGTAAGTTTAGTTTCAGCAATGGCGGAAGAATTGAATGTAGTCAGAGGAAGAATTCAAATGAGTTTAGGTACACAGCCTTTTATTCCTTTAAATAGTTTTATGCCAATGAATAGCATGAATATAAATAATAGTAATTCGCTCATTAATGTTTCCGACGATGAAGATGAAGATGAGGATGACGACGATGACGAAGATTATGACGACACTGATGGAGAAGATGGAGATGATGTGGAAGATGGAGATGATGTAGAAGATGAAGATGACGACGATGAAGATGAACAAGAATACAATAAAGAACAACAAATGAACTTTAATAAAGTTTTTCAGTTAAGTGAAAATGAAGTTATTAATATAAGTGAAAATGATTCAAAAATATTAAACTTTAACGGAATGAATGATTTTGAAGATTTAGAAGATATAAATGATGTTGAAAATGATGATAATAATAATGATTTGGAAGATTTGGATGATTTAGATGAACTACTTGAGACAAAAAATGAAAATCACAATGATTTAGAAGAATTAAATAATTTAAATGTACAAGATAAAACTTCATTTTCAGATGATTTTTTAAAGACTATTCACATTTCTTCTAATTTAGATGAAGACGAATCAAAAAATATAAACAACTCTGACTATAAAAAAATGTCATTGAATAAGCTAAGGAATGTTGTTATAGAAAAAGGTCTGGCCACGGATTCATCTAAAATGAAAAAACCAGAACTGTTGAAACTTCTTGGAATAGAGTAAGCAATTTTTATGAAAAATATTATAGTATAAAAATATTATAATATTTAAATATATAATGTCTTGGGCTACATGTTTTAGTGGTAGTAATAATATTCATTTTAATTATCCACCAATTATGGCAGATGGTCGTAACTATTCTAGTTGGCAACCAGAAGCTGTTGTAAATAAAAGTATACAACATAAAGAAGGTATCAAATCAAACTGGCAGTATAGACAATATATGCAGAAAAATGGTCTTCAAATTATGAAATATAATTCACAAGAAGCGTGTAATAATTTAGGATTGCCTTGTCATCAACAAACAGATAATACACCATCATCAAATGTTCCACATAAATATAAATCGACATTTGATACTAATAATCCTGGTTATGGATATTGTAACAGTGATTTAAAAAATCCATATTTGTCAAGAGAACAATTAAATGCCAGAATGATTTCACCTAGTATTGTCGTACCAAGTCAATTCAAATAATAAAGTAAAATATAATAATTTTTGATTTTTTAATTACCTACATTTTTTGAAATGTAATATAATAATTTTGACATATACTCTAAATGACAATTACGTCTTAAATAGTTATTACAAAATTCATTAGCATTATTAATAATTTTGTTACATTCATTTAATGAAATTGTATTTATTTTTTTTTCAATTTCATCATCATTAACAAATTCAATAAAGTGTTCATCTTTATTCATAAAATCATAATACCAACATTTATGACTAGATTTTTTTTTTAGACAAAGTGAATTACTATTTAAAATCCAAGGAATTCTGTCCCATGCACAAGTATTTCCATCTACATTTATAATGTATTTATACTCTAGTTGTTTTGATATAGGAATATGTCTACTACTAAATAATCTATAATTAGGATATTCATTATTAATATCGCTCATACTTATTTGACAAAAATTACTAATATAACATTTAATATGATTGTTATTAATAAAGTTGTTACATAAATTTAATCTTTCATTAACTCTAGAATTTATACTACCTGTTGATGATCCAACAAAAATAGCTTTATTTGATTTTTTATCAAACAAAAGATTATCTTTTATATCTAGCTTGCCATCATAATTTTTCATTGAATAATAATCTGGAATAAGTATATTTTGCTGATTTGAATTAGTTATTGAAAAAACCATTATACCTAAATTATTATGATAAGTATCATTAAGTCCAACATTAATTACTAAATTTATGTTTTTATCTATAATTTTACAACAATCATTTAAAAAATTTACAACTTCATTCTGACGACATACAAAAATTTCGGTTTTAGTTGGTTTAGTTAAGTGTACATCATTGTTTATAATACTTATTTCGATTATATCATCTTCATTTGCTAAATTATTTACTAGTTTTTTTTTTGATTCATATAAAGCTTTTTTTTCTATATTATCCATTAATTTATTATATTATATGACATAAAATAATAAATAATAAATAATAAATAATAAAAATATAATAATAAATTTAATAAGTTATTATTATAGAAAATGAAGGTTCTAAGTATTGATGTTGGAATTAAAAATTTAGCATTTTGTCTTTTTGAAAAACCAGAAAACTCAGAGCATTTTACTATTAAAAAATGGGATAGTATAAATGTATCTGAAACGAATAGTACAAAGTGCTGCTTTACAGAAAAAAATGGTAGTAATATTATTGTTTGTAATAAACCAGCAAAATATTTAAAAGATAATAAGTGCTTCTGTTTAAAACATTCAAAAAAACAATGTTATCAAATTCCAACATCCGAATTAAAAAGTACTTTTATAAATAAACAAAAAATACAAAAATTATTTGAGTTAGCAGATAAATATAAAATTCCTTATCCAAAACCTACAAAAAAACCTGAATTAATCCAAATTATTCATGAATATATAAATAAAACATGTTTTGAACCAGTATCTTCTACCAACGCGTCGAAAGTAGATTTGGTAACTATTGGTGAAAACATAAAAACTAAATTTAATACTATTTTCGATGAAGAAAATATGATTGAACACATTATTATTGAAAATCAAATTAGTCCTATAGCTAATCGTATGAAAACGATTCAGGGATTGATAACTCAGTATTTTATTATGAAAGGCAATTATGAAAATATTGAATTTATTTCAGCAGCGAATAAACTAAAGGATTTTGATACAAAAGATAAAAACAAAGAAAAAGATAAAGACTTAGATACAAATGATTGTATTTCCAATACTAATACTTATAATTTAAGAAAAAAACAAGGTGTTACAAAATGCTTAGAACTCATTACAAATGATCATAAATATAATCACATGTTGGAATATTTTAATAGTCACTCAAAAAAAGATGATTTAGCTGATTCTTTTTTACAAGGTATTTGGTTTATCAATAACAAAATTATGTAAAATAAAATATAATAAAAGTATTTATATTATATTTTTAATAATAAACAAATAATATGTCAGTAAATGTTCCAATATCCATTGGTGAGTTATGGGATAAATACACAATTTTACTTATAAAAAAGGAAAAAGTAAAGGATGAAAAAAAGATTATTTATATTTTAAATGAAATAGAAAATTTAGAAACTTTAATGACTCTATTTTCTTTTAAAAATAACAACTTATTTTTAAATTTACAAAAAGTTAATTTAGAATTATGGGATATTGAAGATAAGTTAAGAATAAAAGAAAAAGAAAATATTTTTGATAATGAATTCATAGAGTTAGCTAGATCAGTTTATTATACAAACGATAAAAGAGCTGAAATAAAAAAAGAAATAAATATTTTATTTAATTCACAATTTTACGAAGTAAAAGATTATGTTGACTACAAAAATAATTACTATTCCTAAAATATAAAAATTAGTTACCATAAATAATATAATTTTTGGTACTTTCATAAATAATATTAAAGACATTTTTCTTTTCTTGACAAATATCACAATAAACCATACTTAATAAAATACGTCTTTCATTATCATCAATTTCTGAAGATTTATGTAAAATTTCGGAACCTTTAAAGATTAACAAACTATTTTCTTTCATTTTCAAATCATAAATTTTACCTTCATAATTATATTGAAATATATTTTGTGATAATCCACCATTTTTAGCAGCATTTTCATTAACGATTGTTAATAAAACTACGTATCTATCTCCATAATAATTAGAATAATCATAATGCCAGTTAATATGATCACCTTTTTTAGAGTAAATCAATAGTGAGCAAGCATTTGGATCACCTAAGGAAATTCTTTGAACTGGTTTTTTAATTACTTTACTTAAAAAATCTAAAATGTAATTAGAATAATAAATTTCTAATAAACCTTTATAATCTGAATCATGAAGTTTTTGAAAATTGACTCCGGATGCTTTCCTAACTAAAAAGTCACGCGATTTAAATTTTTTATTGTCAAATTGGGTTTTTATAAAATTAAAATAATCTTGGGAAAGAAAATTATTTACAATAATCACATTATTTTCATTAATTATAGAATACGTAGGATTTACTATATTTGAATACATTTCTTGATTTACACTTAATTTTTTTTGAATTTTTTCCAAATGTTTTTGAACAGATATATTTTTTTCATTTAAGTAAAATACAATAATCACAGTTAAAATAATAATTAATAAAATTGTTATGACTAATAAATATTTATTCATATTTTTTATAATATTTTTAAAATAACTTGAATTTTTAAACATATAAATAAATAGTTATTTTTATTTTTACCATAATATTATTTTTACTAGATAATATTATTATGTTTATTTACTATAAATGAATTGTATTTTAGGAACAATGAATATCAATTATCCATATTCTTCTAATAATAATAAGTCCATAGAAGAATATACAAAAATAATTGAAAAATATATTACTTATGTAGGTAAAAAAGCTATTTTAGATACAGCATATTATTATGGTAATACTACTACAGAAGAAATACTTGGTAAAATACTTCCTGAATTATATATTACACCTAAAATTGCTACCAAAGTGAATCCGTGGTTTAATAATGATTTTACGAATGGAAAGTTAGGACAATTAAGTCCAATCCCTTTCGAAAAACAACTCAATACTTCATTGAATAATCTTGGTGTTGAATCAGTCGAGTACCTATTTTTACATTGTCCAGATTATGAAACATCTATAGAAGAAACATTAGAAACATGTGAAAAGTTATGGAGAAAAGAAAAATTTAATAAATTTGGAATGAGTAATTTTTCTTATAAACATTTATCAGAAGTCATACAAATTTGTGAAAATCGTGGATTTAATTCTCCAGATGTTTATCAAGGTATGTATAATCTTGTTTCAAGAAAAATAGAAGAACTATTTCCTTTATTAAATGATTATTATATTGATTTTTGGGCATACAATCCATTAGCAGGTGGGCTATTGACTGGAAAATATAACTCTCAAACAAAAATGTATAATAGTAATAATCGTTTTAAAGATAATAAAATTTACCAAAACATTTTTTGGAAAGAACCAATACTAAATCATTTAGATATTTTTTTTAAAAGTGGAAATTGTACAGAGAAATCCTTTCATTGGTTACAACATTATTCTAAAATGAGAAAAAACGATAAAATTATAATTGGTGCTTCTACTATAGAACAATTGGAGACAAATCTTGAAATTCTTAAAATATATGAAAATTATTCACCAGAAGAAATAAATTATTTAACAAACTTGTATGAACCAATTGCTCAATATAGTCCTAATTATTTTTATTAAGAATTGAATTATTTATTGAATTGAATCTATTTTTTATTGATTATTAATTTTTATTTTCTTTTAAATTTTTGATTTAGTTTGCATAAAATATGATACATAAATAATCCTATAAATATACACAATAACATTATAATAATAATTAATAAAAATAACATCAAATGAGAAAGATTATATATAAAAGAAATTAATTTTATATGCATATTTTCATAAAACCCGTTTCTTAATTCCGAATTAATATTAACATTTTTATAACCTAACCTTATTAAAACATTATCCATATAAGAATTTGCAAATCCATGAAGAAAAAAAGGTCGTTCACCGTTATATAAAAGTTTATTATCTTTTACAATCAATTCATTTGTATCAATGTTGCCATAATAATTTCCAATAGCTAAAAATAACTGGGATTTTTTATCTACATATATTTCTCTAGGATTTTTATTACAATAATCTATTAAAATCATTTGGTCGTCTTTTAAAGGATCATTTAATTTATATAAATGATTAATTATTTCTATCAAATCTTTAACAAAACCTATATATGTTCCAGCATTTAATGGCATATTATTACATTTTCCAAAAAATGGTTGAATCAAATTTTTATGAAAAAAATTTACATGTCTTTCATAACCAACAATTATTTTACAATTTTGTTCTTTTTTTATTTTTTCAAAAACATTAAGTAACTCATTTAAATCTCTTGTACATATTACATCATAACCATCTACAAAACATACAATATCAGTTGATCTTAGTGTATTTAAATATTCTAACATTAATTTATACCTCCATGAAAAACCTTGCCATATCTCTCCATATCCCAAAACAACTAAATCATTATTATGTTTATTAATAGATTCTTTTAGATAATGAAAATAATATTTTGGTTCTGTAGCAACAGTTACAATTTTTAATTGTGACATTATTATATATAATAAAAGATAAATTATATATAATCGTTATATTGCTTATAATATATATTTATTACTATAATTTACATTTAGTGATTATTTTTTCGTTTTTGTTTTACTAATTTTGAATAATATTTTTTTGTAATATTTGGTATTTCGATAAAGAAGATAAATAAATATTACTAACAGTAAAAAAATAATTACAATAAAACATAAAAACAAATACTTACTATAACTATTTTCTCCAAAAATACTTACATAAAATGTAGGAGATAAGTACATAGAATATTTTTTATAAAAATCATTTTTTATGTTTTCTCTTATATTGGTATCAACACTATATCCCATTTTTGTTAATATGTTATCTAAAAAAGTACCAGCAGGAGCATGAATGAAATATGGTTCTTTCCCATTATAATATAAATGATTATTTTCAATTTTAACTAAATGATCAATATCATAATATGGTTTACTAATAGTTAAAAAAATTTCCGAATTAATATCAATATAAAAATCATTTGGATGTAATCTACAATATTTTTTCATTTGTATTTGGTCATCAGAAGTATTGGAATTTGTTAAACCATAAATATTATTTGTAATATCTAGTATATCCTCCACATAACCTATATAAGTTCCTGAATTTAAGAATCTTTTTTTACACATTCCACCAAAAAAGAAATAAATAAAATTTCTGGCAACTTGATTCATGACATTCCCCATATCCATTTTATCTTCACCAACTACTATTTTACATCTGTATTTTTCTTTTATTTTTAAAAAATTACTTGTTAAGTCGTTTAAATTACGACAACAAATAACGTCATACCCGTCTATAAAACAAACAATATCTTTCCCATTTAGTGTTTTCAAGTAATCAATAATTAAGGAATATTTCAAATTAAATCCGGTCCATTCTTGACCGTAACCTAAAACAATGAGTTCACTATTATTTCTCTCGACACTTTCTTTTAAATAAGGTAAATAGTAATTACTTTTGGTAGCAACTGTAACAATTTTTAATGAACTCATGTCTAACTTTATATAAGTAAATAAACTATTTTTACAAAAAAATAATATTTTTAAAAAATATATATTACAATTCGTATTACTTAAAATTAAATGTTCTATTTAATGAATAATAATGTCTGAAATTATAGAACTTTCTAATTTAGATTTTAACGATGATTTTAGTAACAAAAATAATTCATATTCATCTGGGATGAAATCTAGCAATTTTGGAGGAGGAATTGAGTTGTTGATGAATGATAAGGTGAAAGAAGGTTCAAATCGTCCTTCTAGTGATATTGATATTGAAGATTTGAATACTTTAGAAAATGAATTGAATAATTTATCTGATAGTAATTTTGGAAATACATATTCAACCAAATCCGATTTATTTGGTTCATCTACAAATGATGATAATGATTCCAAACATTTTGTAAGATTTGATGATAATCCTAGGATTAGTATAGGAAAGTCTACTGCTGAAACAAATGAAGAATCCAAAACTTGGGATGGCTATGGAAAATTCAATAATATTCCCATTAATCCAGATAAGCCAGTTATTTCTACTCAACCATCCATGACTAAGGAAGAATTATTAAGAGAGAAATTCAAGTTTTTGAGAAAATTAGAAGCTTTAGAAAAAAAAGGTGTCGAATTATCGAAAAAATACACTATGGAATCTAACTTGAATGAAATGCAGGGGGAATATGAAACCATTATGGAAGAAAAGGCAAAACAGAATTCGGTAAAATTTCAAGGAAATATGATGATGGCAATTATCAATGGAATCGAATTTTTGAATAATCGGTTTGATCCTTTTGATATTAAATTAGATGGTTGGGGAGAACAAATCAATGAAAACATTAATGACTATGATGAAATTTTTGCTGAATTATATGAAAAATATAAATCAAAAGCTTCTATGGCTCCTGAATTAAAGTTATTGTTCCAATTGGGTGGAAGTGCTATGATGGTTCATATGACAAATACGATGTTTAAAAGTGCTATGCCTGGAATGGATGATATATTAAGACAAAATCCTGATTTAATGCGATCTTTTCAAAATGCTGCTGTAAATTCTATGGCACAAACAAATCCTGGATTTTCAGGATTTATGAGTGGAGTAATGAATCCCGAACTTTCAAGTGGAAGAGGAGGACCTCCACCACCTATGGCGACGCAAGGACCAAATTCAATTCCAACACCTTTATCTAGACCTGGAAATAATAATTATCAAAACCGTCCAGACTTGAATTCAGGAAGAGGTTCTGCTGTTTATGTTGATGACGGAATTAATTTTAGAGAGAAAACATCTTCTTCTGCTATGGATTTTGAGAAATCTAGACGAAGACCAGATATGAAAGGACCAAGTGATATAAGTGATATTTTATCTGGACTAAAAACAAAAACAATTAATATTCAAGAACAACCATCACAAAATGTAAATACAAATATCAACAATGGAAATCAAAGTTCTAGCAGTAATTTTAACTTTAATGATTCAAATGGAAATACCAATAATAATAGTACGATAAGTATTAGTGACTTGAAAGAATTACAAGGTCAAGGAAATGTTCCCAAGAGAAGTAAACGCAGAGCTAAAAGTGACAAGAATACAGTTAGTTTAGATATTTAGAAGTAAGTTACAATAATAAAAATAATATATTTTTATTATTTATTATATTTAAATGAATTTAATATTTTGTAAAATAGATATTTTTCATTATATGGAAGATTTAATAAAATCAATATTACCTAAAATAAATGGTCAATATTTTCATGTAGAATCAATATCATTCAATCCAGAATTTAAATTTGAAAAGTCAAATAATTATATATTTATACAAAATATTCCAGAACATTTAATAAGTAAAGTTTCAGATAAAAATGTTTACATATTTAATACAGAACAATTATCTTATGAAAAGAATATTGAAAAATTATCATTAAGTATGCTTAATAATAATGAATTAATAAATTTTATAGACTATAGCTATAGTAATTTAAAAAAATATAGCTCAATAAAACATAATAAAAAGTTTTTTTTACCATATCAAATTAACTATAAAGAGATTTATGATATTAAAAAAAATAATGATATTTGTATAATAGGGTTTGATTTATTACCATATAGACAACATATTATTAATTTATTAAAAGATAAAAATATTAATGTTGATTTAGTTTCTGGATTTGGTACAGAAAGAGACAAGATATTATTCCAATATAAAATTATACTTAATATTAGTGCTTTCAATTATTTTAATACATTTGAATCTTTACGATGTGATAGATGTGTATATAATAAAATGATTGTAATTAGTGATTTTAAAGAAGATATAGAAAAATATTATTTAAAAGATCACATTATTTTTGAAAAATATCAAGATATACCAGATAAAGTAGTAGATGTAATAAATAATTATGAGTATTATTATAATAAATTATTTAAGGATTTTAATTTTGAAAAAATAGAAAAAATAATAAACGAAAATTCGAAAGAAGTACTAGAAATATTAAATAATTAAGTTTTTAAATCCCAAATATCAGGATATTTTCTATTAATTAAATCCGTTATTGTTTCTGCTTTCAAAATCTTATCTTTTTTCAATATTTCTGAAGTCTCATAGATAAGTAACCTACAATTTTGAATAATTATTTTAGCACAGCTATAAGCATCGTTGATCAAATTTACCATATCAGTATCAATCATTTCTTTGTATTTTTCACTAGATTTTGGATAAATAATATTTGTTCCCATACCATAATAAATAACCATTTTTTCTGCTAATTTAAGTGCCTCCTCAAAATCATTCAAAGCACCAGTAGTTACCGATATATCATAAAATGCTTCTTCTGCTATTCTTCCAGAAAGTAAAATCATTAAAT
>Ga0214923_10007627_pt1 | contig 11744 bp, 12 predicted proteins | sample LL1510_MetaG_FD_177993 | JGI IMG/M metagenome (GOLD analysis project Ga0214923, IMG submission 177993) | Freshwater microbial communities from Lake Lanier, Atlanta, Georgia, United States - LL-1510 | ecosystem: Environmental > Aquatic > Freshwater > Lake | place: USA: Georgia | collected... | reverse complement strand
GTTTTCCGGCGGTGGGAATCTGCCCAAGGCGCAGGATTTCGAGGATTCCGGCGGGGGTGCACGGCAGAAATCCGGAAGGATCGCCCAGCAGTAGCTTGCCGAAGTTGACGGGGTGGAAGCCATCGACGTCCTTGGCCGGGGAGACATGGGCATAAACAACATCGTTGGGCAAGGCGGCGGGCAGGGGGGACTGGATGAGGATGCCGTGCACCTTGGGGTCGGTGTTGAGGGCGTCGATCTCCTTCAGCAGGCTGTTCAGAGGCGTGGATTCAGGCAGGACCAGGGTTCGGCTGGCGATGCCCACCTCCTGGGCGCGTTTTTCCTTGCGGGACACGTATGCGCGGGAAGCGGGATCCTCTCCGACCCGGATAAAAACGAGTCCTGGCACCATGCCGCGCTGCTTACACCGGGCAACGCGGGCAGATGTTTCCCGGTGGATGCGGGCGGCAAAGGATTCCCCGTCTAGGATGTGTGCGGACATGATGTGCCACGATGCCGTACGCGGAGGAAAAACGGAAGCACGCTGCTTCAGTCAAAAAGGGGCACGGGGGCTCCGGAAGGAGGCTGCTGGATATTGATTTCCGGCCGCCGCAGGGAAAGGGTTTGGCGGAACCACTCCTGGGCCTCCGGATCCCCGTGGACAAGGAACAGTTTCCTGGGCCTGGCCTCCTCGCAAATCCAGTCGACCAGATCCTCGCGGTTGGCGTGGGCAGAGAGGTCAAAGTGACGGACCTCACAACGGACGGGAAGCGGGCCATGAGGGTCCCCCCAATCGAGCGCCCCGCCCCGGCCAGCCGTGCGGAGTTGACCGGCGGGGGAATTGGGCTCGGTAAACCCGACAAAAAAGATGGCATCGTTTTCCCGTGGAAAGAAAAGCCGGGCCAACGTGTGGCTGGTGGTGTGCGGGGTCATCATGCCGGAGCTCACGAGATAGATCTGGCCGGCCTTGGGGCGCAGGGTTGCGAGGCGGCGGGGGTCAAAGGTTTCGGGGCGAACCTCCGGGATGATTTTGAAACCAGCGTGCTGGCGGGGAGCCAGGGAACGCTGGCGGTCGTAGACCTCGGTCAGGACACGGCCGAGTCCTCCAATGTAAATGGTGGTCGGGGGAAGACGGCCATCCTGGCGGGCGTGGTGCAGCAGGGTGAGCATTTCCTGGGTTTTTCCCAAGGCAAAGACGGGCATGAGAACGGCACCGCCGCGCGCAAAAGTTTGGCGGATGGCCTCCAGCAGGTCGCTCTCCAGGGAGTCGCGGGTCTGGCCGGAGGGCGTGGGCTGGGCGCCCCGGGTGGTCTCCATGATGACGGTGTCCCATGGGCCGTCCGGGGGACGGCAGGGAATCATGAGGGTCTGTCGTCCGAGGTTGAGATCGCCGGTGTAAAGGGCGCGACGTGTTCCGCAGCGAATTTCGGTCAGGGCGGATCCGAGAACATGGCCGGCATCATGAAGAAGAAATTTAAATTCCGAACCGTCGACATGGAACGGTCGCTGCAAGGGCACGGTTTCCCAGACAACCACGCAGTCATCCACCCCTCGGTGGGTGTAAAGGGGGTATTCCTGCTGAAGCGTTTCCTTGCGTTGGCGCGTCATGACATTGACGGAGTTATGGAGAAGAGGTTCTGCCAGCGCGGCAGTGGCTGAGGTCATCCAGACTTTGGCTCCCGGGCAGTTTCGCGTCACCAACGGCAGCGCACCGACATGGTCGTGATGGGCGTGGGAAAGAATGACCGCTTCCAGATCCTTGGGGAGGGCATCCAGCAGAGGGGTGGCCGCCCAGCCTTCCATCCGAGGATGCATGCCGGCATCGAGCAGGACGGAGGCAGTCCCGGACCGTAGCAGGTAGGAGTTGGCCCCGATTTCCGGAGCACGAGTGAGGTTGGTGAGAGTGATCATCAACGGCGGAGCGGAGCCCGCAACCGCCGACCTAGAACTGTCCCCGGAGCAGCTGGATCACTTCGCGGGGAAGCTCGTTGCCGGGTTGGGTGGCCTGCCCCACAAGCCAATCGCGGACCAACTCGCTGCGTCGTTGATTGAGGAGTTGGGCCTGAATTTTTGGGAGTTGGGCGGCGGAGACGTCGGCGGGGGCCGGTTGACGCTGGGCGAGGTACACAGCCAAACCACCGGTCTCGGTGCGGAAAAAGGGGCTGACCCGGTTGGGCTCGAGTTGGGTGACGATTTGGCGAATGCGGTCGCCATCGGGGAAGGTCAGGGGCTTGGTGTCGGCCGGGGCAAAGGAAGGCACCTTGGTGCTGGTCAGGCCGGCTGCCTTAACGATCTCCTCCCATTTCCGGCCTTGGGCCAACTCCGCCCTGGCACGGTCCAGAAAATTACGGGAAGCCTGATCGGTCAATTGAAGACGGGCCTGCTCCTGCCAACGGGCTTTCACATCGGCCATGGCCTCCGCGAGGGGGCGTAGCCGGCCCGGCTGCAGGTCCTTGAGGTGAAACACCAGAAACCCGTTTTTGGAGGGGAGAAAGTCGCTCACTGGCTCATCCGGGGTCAGGCGCAGGGCGGCGGCCACCAAGCGCGGATCCGTCTCGCCCGGAAAGGGTGTGTCGGCAGCGGTGAAAGGACCGGCATTTTTGATGGCGACCTTGGCCTCGGCGGCCTTGGCGGCGAAATTCGGGCGGGATTGGCCCTCCGGCAGGTTGAAGAACTGGGAGGTGAAGGCGAAGGCGGTCTCGCCGGCCTTTTTGCGGGATTCGTCGTCCGTTCCGGCGGCAGAAAACTCGACATATTCGACGGTGCAGCGGGCCGGCACGGCGAAAGCCTGTTCGTTGGCTTTATGGAATGATTCCAAGTCCTGCGCAGTGGGTTCGGGTGGGGTGAAGCTCGAGGCCTCCCAGCGCACCACTTGGGCTTCGACCGTCCCAAAAAGTCTTTGGAGTCTGATTTCCGCCTCCCCCGGGAACACCACCGCGGTGGAACTCAGGGCGGTGAGAAGCTGACGGATGCGCACCTCGTCAAAAATCGCTTCGTTGAATCGATCCCCCGTAAAACCTTGGGGAGAGAGAAAGTTTTCGGAGAAACGCTGAAAAAGTTCCGGGTCGTAGCTTCCCTCCTTGAGGAAGAGGGGATTTTTTCGGATCGATTCGAGAAGCTGTTCCGGCTGGGGCTCGATTCCGGCGGTTTGGGCCGCCTGATTTTGCAGGAGTCGGATCCAAGTCTGGATCGCCAGGAAACGGTCGTTATCCGAGTGGGTACGACCGGTCTCCAGAGTGACTTCCAGCAAGGTCTGGCGTTGGGCTGCCACCAGGTCGTTGAGGGAAAGAGTCCTGCCTCCGACTCTCCCCATTTTGTCGGCTGCCGGGTCGACGCCGTGTGGGGTCCAGTTGCCAAAGAAGATGAAAGAGATGGCGATGACAGCTAGAAGGATCAGAAGGAGCCCTTTCAGCTTGTCGTGAAGATATGTGATCATAGGGAGTTTTTGGCTTGTCGGGGGGGGAGGAGGAAAGACCAAAATCCCCTTATGATTCGTTGTGGTTGGCTCGGGCTCTTCTTTTGCGTGGTCTCCGCCGTGGCGCAGGACCAGATCCGCTTGAAAAGCGGCGAGGTCATTTCCGGTTCGGCGGTGAAATTTGACCCGGCGACTCAGTCCCTTACCTTCAAATTTGACAAAGGTACCCTCAACTACGGTCAAGCGGATCTTGTCGAGGTGATGTTAAAGGAACGTCCCGGGGTGGCGGAGGGCAGAAAGGCCTTGGAAGATGGGAAGATGGAAGTGGTGGTGGCCAAGTGGCAGGAGCCAATCAACCAGTACCTTGGGGTCGACAATCCGTGGGTGCTGGAATGTGCCGGCGGCCTTGGCCAGGCCTACCTGGCCTTGGGCAAGGTGGCGGATGCCGAGACCTTGTACGGAAAAATGAAACAGTCGTATTCCTCCGGACCGGCGGCTTTGCGGGCGGAAGTGGGGTTGGCAGTCGCAACCTCCGGAAAGGATGCCGCGGGCCTCCTTTCCAAACTTCAAAGCCTCGAAGGAAAACTCAAGGAGGGCCTCCGCCCCTTGCGGGCTGATCGCGAGGCGCTTGCGGAATATTATTTTGCGCGGGGTGATGCCTATGAACGAAAAGGTGATTCCGGCAAGGCCCTGGAGGATTATCTTCGCGTCAGTGTCTTGTACCCCGATCCGCCTTCTTTGGGACAACGCTCCGCCAAAAAAGCAGAGGCTTTGCGCCAGGCAAACAAAGACCTCGTCACCGAGTAGGCTGCCCTCTAGAAAAAAATGATGAATTTGATAATTCGTTCTCTTTTCCTGTTTCCTCTTTTAATCCAGACCTTGGCAGCGTCCGAAGGGGCCGCCCCTGCGCCCCATGGGGATACCTTTATGGATCTTTTCCTTATGTCGGGCCCGGTGGGCTGGATTCTCTTGGTTGCCTCGATCTTGATTATGGCGTTCGCCATCGAGGCGGTCATCAAAATCCGGGCGGGGCGACTGGCGCCGCCGGCGGTCTACGCCCAACTCAAGGATGCATTTGTGGCCGGCAACTATCCGCAAGCCTTCCAGATATGCGCAGCCAACCCCTGCTATCTTGGCCGGATTGTGCAGGCCGGCATTGAGCGGCTGGGGCGGGGGCGCGAATCCGCCGAGAAGGCGATGGGGGAGGTGACCGCCAAGGAAATCAACGATCTCAAATCCAACATCAACTATCTGTCCGTCATCGGAGTGGTCAGTCCGATGGTGGGGTTAACGGGAACGGTGATCGGGATGATGAAGGCCTTCAAAACCCTCGGGTCTTCCGGGGCCGCGGATCCCAGCAAACTTTCCGCCAACATTTCCGAGGTTCTGTTCGCCACGGCCTTCGGGCTCTTCGTGGCCATTCCCGGATTTGTTCTTTATTACGTTTTCCGGAACCGCGTCCAAACCGTCACGGTCTCGGTGGATCAACAAGTCGGCCATCTGTTTGACGGGGTTCCGTTTGAGCAGCTGACCGGATACCGCGTGCAAGATTACCTCGGGGAAAGTGCCGGTTCCCCGGTCGCATCGGCTTAAGGGGAGCTCCGGCCATGGCCGGTCACGGCAAAAAATTCAATATCCACGCCTCCGGGGGAGAGGAAGAGCCGGAGTTTCAGGTCGCCCCGATGGTCGACGTTCTTCTTGTGCTTTTGATGTTCTTTACCGCCACCACCACCACGGAAGTCAAAAGCCAGATCGCCGACCTGACGTTGCCGGATGCCCAGGAAGCCAAGGATCGGGAAAAAGGCCAGGGACAGTTTCTGGTCAACATCAACAAAATGGGCGGCGTCGAGGCCCAAGGGCGGAGCGGGTTGGATGAGGCCTCTCTGGCTAATTTAATCAAACAGGATTACACCAACGTCAAAAAATTGGATCCGAACGCCAGCTACCGCGTGCTGGTGCGGGCGGACAAGGATTTGGGATGGGAAAAGACCAAGATTGTCTTGAAGTCGGCGGCGGCTGCCGGCGTGGGCAACGTGGTCTTTGCCACCACCAAAGGGGGGAAGGGGTAGGTCATGGCCGGAGGCGGTGGCGGAGGGGAGGGGGAATTCGGCCTGCAGATCGCGCCCATGCTGGACGTGATGTTTGTGTTGCTGATGTTCTTCATGGTGATGGCTGGCCAACAGGTCAAGGAGGCGGAGCTGGGTGTTTCCGTGCCCGGAAGCGGGCAGCCTTCCACCACGGCCAAAACACCCGTGACCATCCGGATCGCGCCGGACGGCGTGGTGACATTCAATGATACTCCCGTGGATAACCGGGAAGATCGGGAGATGCCGAAGCTCCGAGCCCGACTAAAAGGATTAATCGAGGCATTCTCCGAGCAGTCGGTCATCATCCGGCCGAACGACCGCGCCCCGTACCAGCGGGTGGTCGACGTGCTCAATGCCTGCGGGGCCGAGCGGGTGAAGAATCTGACGTTTGGAGGCTAAGGCAGAGCCGCGCTAGGCGCGGCCCATATACTTCCGCTCGCGGGTGTCGACCTTGATCATCTCCCCCTCCTTGATGAAGAGGGGAACCTGCAACTGAATCCCGGTCTCTAATTTCGCCATTTTCATGACATTGTTGGCGGAGTCGCCGCGAATGCCCTCGGGGGATTCGGTGACCTTGAGGGTGACGCTGGCGGGAGGCTCCACCGAAACGGCCTTACCCTCGATGAAGAGGATTTCGCAGGGGGTGTTCTCGGACATGAAGTCCTTGGCCTCTTCCACCAACTCCGCGGGGAGCGTGATGTTTTCGTAGTTTTCCGGGTTCATGAACGTGTAGCCGGTGTTGTCCTGGTAGCTGAACTCCCATTTCTCTCTCGAGACGTTGACGGTTTCGAGCCGCTCGTCCGAGGCGAGCCGGTGGTCGGAGGAAAGACCGGACCGGAGCGAACGGAAAGTGGCCTGCACAAAGGCCCGCTTGTTCCCCGGAGTGCGGTGGGTGGTATTGAGCACGATGTAAATGTCCCCGTCCTTGGTGACGGCCATGCCCCTGCGTAGGTCGTTTGCGATCACTGCCATGACGATGAGTCTCCTGGGTTGCGGACCGTTCAGTAGAGCCTGAAGCGGGCCAAGTCTTGGGAATCCACCAGCCCGACTGGTCGGCGGGCCGCATCCAAAACAATCAAGTCCTCGATGCGGTGGGTTTCAAAGATATGCAAGGCCTTGGCGGCCAAACTGTCAACGGGGATGGTGACGGGATGTTTGGTCATGACGGCGCGGAGCGGGCGCTTGCCGATCTCCGGATCCTTTTGAAATCCGCGGACAAAGTCCCCGTGGGTGTAGATCCCCGCCAACTTTCCGCGGGTATCGACCACCACGGCGGCGCCACAGCGTTTGGCGGTGATCTGGGCCAACGCCTTCGCCACTGGGGTCTCCGGTTTGCAGATGGGTACGGCGGAACGGGGGCGCATGATTTCACTGACCTTCATAAGCAGATCCCGACCGATGGCCCCGGCTGGATGCAGGCGGGCGAAGTCCTCCCGGCGGAAACCGCGGCTTTCCAGGAGAACCATGGCAATGGCGTCGCCCATGGCCAACATGGCCGTGGTGCTGGACGTCGGTGCCAGATTCAGGGGGCAAGCCTCCTGCTCCACGGAGACATCCAGGGCCACATCTGCCTGCTTCGCCAGTGGGGAGCGTGGGTTTCCGGTGATGCCGATGATGGGCGTGCCCAACCGCTTGAGGAGGGGAACCACGCGGAGCAGTTCGTCGGTGTTTCCGCTGTAACTCAGCACGATGACCAGATCTTTGGGGGAGACAACGCCCAGGTCCCCGTGGGCGGCGTCGACCGGGTCCAGGGCAACCGAGGTGGTTCCCGTGCTGGCCAGAGTGGCGGCGATCTTGTGGCCGATATGCCCCGATTTTCCGATGCCGGTGACGATGATTTTTCCGCCGCTTTCCAGCCTCTGCCGCATCAAGTGCACCGCCTTAAGAAAACTGGAGCCGAGCCGACGGCGCACCCGCTGCAAGGCGGCGATCTCGATCTCGAGAACCCGCTTTGCCTTTTTGAGATGATGTCCGTTGGCCATGAACAGGTTAGAATATCGGGAAGAGGCCCGCCGGGCAAACCGTCTTGCGGCTTGAGCCAAGAGGGGATTCCCCGCACGGTAGGGGCATGAAGCGCCGACCAGAACTTTTTCTCGCCCTCCGTTTCCTTCGGCCTCACCGCAGTTTTGTTTCCGTCATCACCGTCCTGAGCTGGTTGGGCGTGGTGGCCGGGGTGCTGGTGTTGATTGTGGTCCAGTGCGTGATGCGGGGATTTGAAGAGGAGTTGACGCGCAAGGTCATTGGTTTTCAGTCTCATCTCACCGTGGCAGGTCAGGGACCCCTGCCTGAGCCTGACCGGCTCCTAGAGGCGATTCGGTCCGAACCTGAGGTGACAGGGGCCAGTCCGGCCGTGCTGGGCCCGGTGCTGGCGGAAACGCGTGGGCGGATCTCCACCCCGCGCATCAAGGGATGGGATTCCGCCACCGCGGAAAGCGTGGTGCCGCTGAAAGAGTGTCTTATCGAGGGGACCTGGTCGCCGGGAGCAGACCAGCTGGTGGTGGGCAGTGAATGGGCAACGGCCAACCGGGCTCAGATTGGAACCGAGGTCAACCTGCTCGGGCCGCAGCAGTTCCGGGATCTGGTGGGAAAGACCAACCCTCCGGGTGTTCCGAAAAAAATCCCGCTTCCCCGCAACTTCCGGGTGGCCGGAATTTTCAAGACCGGGATGTATGATTACGACTCCGACTACCTCGTGACCGATCTGGCGACCGCCCAGGATGTCTACGCGCTCACCAACTCCATCCACGGTGTTGCCATCCGGCTGCAACAATCCTCCCAGGCCGTCCCGGTGGCGGAGAAACTCCGGGCCAAGCTTCCGGGGTTGCGGGTCCTGACCTGGATGGATCATAACCAGCGTCTTTTCGCCGCCGTGGCGGTGGAGCGGAGAGTCATGAGCTTCCTACTTTTCTTTGTCATGGCGGTGGCCGCTCTGGGGCTGAGCGGCACCCTGATTACCGTGACGGTTCAGCGCGCGCGTGTGATCGGAACGCTTGCGGCGATCGGAGCGACCCCCGGGCAAATCGCCACTGTCTTCACGCTCTATGGCGTGGTCGTCGGTGTGCTTGGTTCTTTGGCCGGGGTGGCGGGGGCATGGGTGGCGTTGGTCAACCGCAATAGCATCGCCAACCTGATTGCGAGGATAACCGGGCAGGAGCTTTTTCCTCCGGAGATTTATCACTTTGCGTCCCTGCCGGTGAAGTATGATCCGGGGGTTTTTCTGGGGGTAGCTGCCGCGGGCCTGGCCTTGAGTGTCCTGGCCGCGTTGGTGCCCGCTTGGGCCGCGGCCCGCACGGAACCGGCCGCCAACCTGAAACGCTCATGAGCGCCCCTCTTCTTGAAGTCCGCGATTTGCACAAGAGCTATCAGTTGAAGGGCAGGCCTCCCCTGGAAATTCTCCATGGAATCGATTTTCAGCTCTCGGTGGCCGAATGCCGGCCGGTCTGCGGTCCTTCGGGAGCCGGAAAATCCACCTTACTTCACATCGTGGGCGGCCTGGAAACCCCTGACCAGGGCGAGATTCTTTGGAAAGGGGAGAGCACTCGCGGTTGGGATCGCGCCCGCTGGGCGGTTTGGCGGCGGAAAGCGGTTGGCTTTGTCTTCCAGTCGTACCACCTTATTCCGGAACTCACCGTCGAAGAGAATGTCCGGCTCCCCGCGATGTTGGCAGGGGTTTCGTTGGGGGAATCCTGGGAAGATCTGTTGGATGAGGTGGGTATGACGCTACGCCGCGACCATCTTCCGTCGGAACTTTCGGGGGGTGAACAGCAGCGGGTGGCCGTGGCCCGGGCCCTGGTTCTCGAGCCGGATCTGATTTTGGCCGACGAACCGACCGGGAACCTCGACGGGGCCTCCGCGTCGGCCGTGCTTGATTTGCTTGTGAAGATGGTGCGCCAGCGGCAAAAATCTTTACTTCTGGTCACGCACGACGAAACCGTGGCCGGGCGGGTGGGAACCCCGTTCCGGATCGCGGACGGAAGGCTGACGGAAACCCGCCCATGATCATCTATATCGACGGAAAGTTTTATCCGGAGGAGGAGGCGAAGATTTCGGTCTTCGACCACGGCCTGCTTTACGGCGACGGCGTCTTTGAAGGCATCCGGGCGTACGAGGGCAGGGTTTTTAAATTGGAGGAGCACCTCCGGCGTTTGGAGGACTCGGCCAAGGCGATCCTGCTGACGATCCCGCTCGACCGTGACGAGATGCGCGCCGCGGTGCTGGAGACCTGCAAACGCAACAAGATGAAGTCTGGCTACCTGCGTTTGGTGGTCACGCGTGGGAAGGGCTACCTCGGTCTTTCCCCGGATCGCTGCAAGAAGCCGACGATCATCATCATTGCCAGCGACCTGGAGCTTTATCCGGAGAAGTACTACCGCGAGGGATTGCGGGTGGTGACGGTGCCGACCTGGCGAAATTCACCGGCGGCACTGGACCCAAGCATCAAGTCGCTGAACTATCTCAACAACATCCTCGCCAAAATTGAGGGCCAGCAGGCGGGGGCCCAGGAGGTCATTCTGCTGAATCCGCAGGGCCTTGTCGCGGAGTGTTCGGGCGACAACATTTTTTATATTCGGGACCAGGTCCTCGTCACCCCCAAGCTTTCCTCCGGGGCCCTTAACGGCATCACCCGCAACACGGTGCTGGAGATTGCCCGGGAAGCCGGATGGAAAACCCGGGAAGACGATGTTCGCCGTTATGACCTATTCACGGCCGAGGAGATGTTTCTCACCGGAACGGGGGCGGAGGTCATCCCGGTCGTGGAAGTGGACGGCCGAGCCATTGGCACGGGCAAACCCGGCAAACACACTGCGGATCTCATCCGCCGGTATCACAAGCTGGTCACCACCACGGGGACGAAAATCCCCGCCTAGCCGCGCCGTGGATTGCCAGAAGTGCGCGCGGAAGCCGGCGACCGTCTTTATGACCACGGTGGTGGGCGGGGAACTGAAGCGCACCGATCTCTGTGAGGATTGTGCCCGCGAAAGCGGTGCGATTCATCCCTCCGGATTTCTTTCCGCTGAAACGTTGATGATGGGATCGGCCGCGGAAACAGCCGAAAAAACGGAGAAGTGTCCGGCCTGTGGCTACAGCCTCGACACCCTGCATAAAACCGGTCGGCTGGGTTGTGCGGTCTGTTATGAAAAGTTCTCCGCTTCGCTGGTGACCGCTTTGCAGGAGTCGCAGAAAGCCTTGGCGCATGTGGGCAAGCGTCCGGGAAGAAAAAAGGCCAGTTGCGAAGAGTTGGAAGCGGAGATGCGGCAACTAATCCGCACGGAACAATACGAGGAAGCGGCCAAATTGCGCGACCGGATCGCCAGGCTGAAGACTGTCCTTCGGAAAGGAAAGGCAGGGTGAAGGTCTCCTTGGAATGGTTGCGGGAGTGGTGCGAATGGGAGGGAACCCCTGCCCAAGTGGCGGATCGTTTCACCCGCAGCGGCACGGAGGTGATCTCCATGCGCTCGACGGGGAGCCAGGTCCCCGGAGTGATCACCGCCAAGATCCTTGAAAAGAAACCTCATCCGAATGCCGACCGCCTGACCGTCTGCCAGGTGGATGACGGCAGCGGTCCACGCCAAGTGGTCTGCGGGGCCAAAAACCACAACGCCGGGGACATTGTCCCCCTGGCTAAACCCGGTACGACATTTCCGGATGGCATGACGATCAAGTCAGCCAAGCTGCGCGGGGAGAGTTCCGAGGGCATGCTCTGCTCGGCCAAGGAGCTGGGGATTGCCGAGGATGCCGAGGGGCTTCTGCTTCTGCCGAAGGAGACCCCGCTGGGGGTGCCTTTGGAAAAGCTTTTTCCCGGCGAGACCGTGCTCGAGTTCGAGGTCACGCCCAACCGCGCCGATCTCGCCTGCATGGAAGGTGTGGCGCGGGAGTTCACAGCTCTGGGGGCTAAGGCCAAAGACCGCGGACCGATTCAGGCACCCGCCGCCGAACCGTTGTCCGGGTGGAAGGTGGAGGTAGCCGATCCCAAAGACTGTCCCCGGTACTCCCTGATCGCCCTCTCGGTGAAAGCCGGGATTGATTCACCGGACTGGATGAAGAAACGGCTCTCTGCCTGCGGCATGCGGACCTTGGGTCTGCTGGTGGACGTGACCAACTACGTTCTTTTGGAAATCGGCCAACCCGTGCACGCGTTTGATGCCGCCAAGATCCAAGGCACGACCATTCAAATCCGCCGTGCCAAGGCGGGGGAGAAGATCACCGGACTCGATGGGGGCTCCCACGATCTGACTCCTCAGGATTTGGTCATTGCCGATGCC
>Ga0214923_10007623_pt1 | contig 11748 bp, 9 predicted proteins | sample LL1510_MetaG_FD_177993 | JGI IMG/M metagenome (GOLD analysis project Ga0214923, IMG submission 177993) | Freshwater microbial communities from Lake Lanier, Atlanta, Georgia, United States - LL-1510 | ecosystem: Environmental > Aquatic > Freshwater > Lake | place: USA: Georgia | collected 2015-10-15 | reverse complement strand
AATTCAATTTGTCTATTGAAGAAATTAAAAAAGATAATGACAAATATGAAAGATTAAAAGAAAGAATATCAAATAGGATGAATTATATAAAATATTGTGATACAGACTATGTAGAAGACTTGGAAGAAGAACCATTAGACAACAAAGAACAAATAGAACGTTGTAAAGACTTTAGAGATCTAGTATTTGAAGAGATAAAAACACTGTTACACGACAATAAAGGTAAAGTTCTAGATACTCACAAACAAATAAAACAAACTAAAACAAAAATAAATATTAAAGTATAAATTTATTTAATATATGGATATAATTTTGATATGATTTTTTCAGGGTTTTTTCTGCAGTCCAACACACACAAAATTTTTTGTGTAAATTACAAAAGTTAATATGCTAATCAATTATAATTTTCAAAAATGCTATTATAAGAGCATTTTTACCAAATTTGCTTTTAAAAAAGCATTTTTGATTTTTTTATATACAAAGTTAATATAAAAATTTTATAAAATAGTATAAAAAATATTTTTTGATTTTTTCAGGGTTTTTTTTGCAGTCCAACACACACAAATTTTTTTGATTTTTATTGAAAAATTATAAAAGTCAATAGCTAACAAAGTATAATTTTTAAAACACCTTATATATAAGGGGTTTTGAAATTTCACCTTATATATAAGGTAAATTTAATAAATAAACTATTTTATCATTTGAATATATATTACTATATTATAATGATGTCTAAAAAATTACATTCTTGTCCTTTATGTTTAAAAAATTTTGGTAATAGAAAAGATAATTTACAAACTCATTTAGATAGAACAGGATGTGGTATTGCTTATATTAAATTAGAAGAAATGAAAAAACAATTGGAAGAAAATAATAAACAATTAGATGAAAATAATAAACAGATAGAAGAAATAAAACAACAGAATGAAAAAAAAGATATAGATATTATGCACTTAAAAGAAGAAAATGAGAAACTTAAAAATCAAACGATTATATATAATAATTGTAATAATACATATAATAATTATATATTACAAGTAAATAATTTTGATGATACAAAATGCGAAGTAGTTATAAAAAATTTGTTAAAATATATGGGCAAATCAATATATCTTAAAACAGTTGCCACAGGCACCTGCGGAGAAGATATTTATCTTAATAATGCTGAAAATCATAATATATATGTTGCAGATAAAAATAGACAGATTGTTAAAATATTTAATAATGGTATTTGGCAATCAAAAAATTTGGTAGTAATAGATCAAATTATAGACAATATAGTAAAACAATTCAATTTGTCTATTGAAGAAATTAAAAAAGATAATGATAAATATGAAAGACTAAAAAAGAAAATATCAACCAAGTTAAATTATATACATTATTGTGATACAGACTATGTAGAAGACTTGGAAGAATATCCATTAGATAACAAAGAACAAATAGAACGTTGTAAAGACTTTAGAGATCTAGTTTTTGATGAAATAAAAACACTGTTGCACGATAATAAAGGTAAAGTTCTAGATACTCATAAACAAATAAAACAAACTAAAACAAAAATAAATATTAAAGCATAACATATAAAATATTATAGTTAATCTAAAATATAAGGAGAAATGATATTAAGATTTAATTTACCACTAACGAATACATTTAGGTAGAAAATGATAGATTTGAAATTATCAAATTTAAGTGTTGATTTTAATTCACAGGGTGATTTATTAAATACAAAACCTCTATCTTTCTTAGTTGCTACATAATTTTTAAATCCATAATTAAAGGAGAGTATTATATTTTTATTTGATAATTCTCTACTTACATTTTCTTTAGTTTTAATTAGCGGTTTAAATTGATGATATAGTTGATGCACTCTATGTTTTTGATTTTCATATGATCTTTTTATATCATGAAAAAGTTTTACATTAAATACTTTATTATTATTTTTATTTTCCTCTATTTCTTTATAAATATTATATAAAAGTAGATGTTCTGAATTATCACAATTTCTGCTTAAATTTTTTATTATTTCATTCTTTTTTCTTATATCTATATCATCAAAAAACAAATCATCAATTGATTTTTTTAATAGAGAATAAATACAAATTATATTAAATACTTTATAAAACACATCTCTGTTTATACTATAAGCATATACAAGACATAATCCATCTGTTATATCCAATCGTGATGCAGCGATTAATTTACCAATATGACTTATTTTATTATCTTCTATACAACCATTATCTAATAGAAAACCAAATCCATCTTCAATGAAATTTTGCTGAGGTGGTTCTATAAATTCAGTCAACATTTTAACAGTTTCTTCTGTTGTAAAATCTTTATTTAATTCTTCACCTAATTTAAGCATTGATAAACACACATTTTTAATATCTATTTTTTTTATTTCTGGATCAGGAAAATTAACAGATTTATCTTCCTCTTCTTTAGTATATAAATGAAAACAATAACCTTTTTTTGTTCTTCCAGATCTTCCTTTTCTTTGTGATATTTGTGCTTTTGTTATAATATTTTTTGTCATAACATTAATTTTTTGTTTAGGATTATAAGTAACACTAATTTCCATACCACTATCAATAACAAATACTATACCGTCAATAGTTAATGAAGATTCTGCTACATTAGTTGCTATAAAAATTCTTCTTTCATAATTAGGATTAATTTCTTTGTATTTATTTTGTTCATTTAGATAAGGTTCTAAAGCTATGGGGAAGCCACTATAAAGTGGCATAATAAAAGCAGTTTTAATATTTTTTTCCAATTTTTCTGCTAATTGAATACATTCACGAATGGTTGTAACAAAAAAAAGAATATCACCATTGTTATCTTTTATTTTTTTATTAGTATTATTAATAATTTCATTAATAATTTTTGTTCCATATTCAATATATGAATTTTCTTTAAAGATACTATTATCAAGATAAAAACTTTCTATTGGGAAGTTAGGTTTACCAGATAAAAATAGGTAATCAAATTTAAAATCTTTGTAATATGCTTCAAATATTTTTTCATTAATTGTGGCACTCATAATAATTAATTTTAAAGGGTTATGATTTTTTTCTTTTCTTAATTTTATAGCATTTTTAAGTAAATAGAGTAGTAAATCTATTTGAACTTTTCTTTCGTGTGCTTCATCAATAATAACTATATCTATTTCTAATAACATTGGATCATTTTTTATCATTGATATAATACTCCCATCAGTTGAATATAATAATACTGTTTTGGCAGATTTATTATTTTCACCCCTAAATTGATATCCTACATATTCTCCTAATTGAATATCAAGTGTTTTAGCTGAAAATTCTGCTGCTGCTTTTGTAATTATTTTCTTAGGTAAGGTAATAATTATTTTACCTTTGTATTCATTAACATGTAGTGCAAATTTTGGAACCAGTACTGTTTTACCTGAACCAGTACCACTCGCTACTAGTACTACATCGTTTTTTTTTATTGATTCTATACATTTATCTATGAAATCATAAGCTGGTAGAGAAGACCAGAATTTTGATAGTAATTTATACTGGTCGCTATATGGTGCGTTATTTAATGGATTTAAATTAATACCATTTTTATCATATATTCCTATACTCTTATCTGTCATTATATATACTTGGTAAAATTTTTATTTTATTAATAAAAAAAAATTAAATATATAACAATTAATAATATTAATGGTTATAAAAAAAGAAATCTCAAAAAGTCTATACGAAGACGAAATGGTTAACGAAATATATAAGAGAATACCAAAAGCTCGTATAGAGTTAGTAGTTCGTTGTAGGAAATATTTAGAGAATAATATGGATAATTATATAAATAACAATACAGAATGGAATAAGATAATTATAGAGTGTATAAAAATAGTAATTAGATAAATAAAAATAGTAATTAGATAAATAAAAATAGTAATTAGATTAAAAAAAATAAGGATTATATTCAATCATATCCATTTTATCTATTTTTACTTTATAATGTCTTTTAAGGATAGGTATATAAACAACATCACCGTCATACAATTCTTTTCTATTTCTATTATTGACATTAATTTTAATAATTTTATTACCTTTACTGATTGATGTAAAATATCTATACCAATCATGTGCTATTTTTTTACCAATTAATTCTAGAATATCATTATCTCTGTCTCCGATATCTAATACAACATTATTTGGAATAATTTTTTCTTTAAATTTTGAATTATAAGATGATGATATTGTTTGTAAATCAGATGAATTATCGCTGTATTTAGATTTACTACCATTTTTATCATAAGTTTTTTTATCATAAGTATTTTTATTATCAGAACTTGAAGAATCTGAATCAACATTAACTTTTTTACCTTTTACAACTTTTTCTACATTACCAAAATCTTCATAGGTATCTGTAGAATAATTATCATATGTATCTGTTTCTATATTACCAAAATCTTCATAACTATCTGCATCTGAACCATTAAAATTTTCATAACTATTTCTTCTTCTATTATTCTTGCAATCATGTTTATTAATAGCAATTAAAAGACCAACGCGATGATAACGATCAAGAATACCTTGTGTTGGAAAATTAAGTTGTGCTGCAACTTGAGGAGTTGGTATTTGATCGGCTGAACTTCTACCTCTTGGATCAACAAGTGGATCTAATAATTTAAGTCTATCATAATTTTCAATTGGATCATATATTATAGGCGGAGCAATAGGTTGAACTACATTAGGTTGAACTACATTAGGTTGAACTACATTAGGTTGAACTACTACATTGGGTTCTGATGTAAGTAGATTATTATAATTTACTAAATTATTTTGATAACTTATATTTGGATCTGGATTATTATTTACATTATTATTAAAATTATTATTAAATAAAAAATCAGTATTATATATTTGTTTTTTTTCTTTATTATATACTTGTTTTTCTTCATTATTAACTTCTTCTTTTATATAAACTTTATATTGTTCTTGTGAATTTTTATTTAATAATTCATCTTTAACAAAAGCCAATTCATTTTTTAGATCATCAATTACATTATCAGATGGACTATTTATATTTGAAAAATAATTTTTAGAGCAAAAATTAAATAAGAAGAAAAAAACAGCAATCAATATAATCATAATTATAATATTTATAGTAGTTTGAGACATATTAAATGAATTCTTTTCATAATAATAATAATCACTATCAGAATACATTATTTTTATTATAATAATATTAACTTATAAATTAATTTAAAATAAATATAAATGAATAATTAATATTTAATATAATAATAATGTTAAATTACTGTGTCATTAATAAGAATGAAATTTATGGAGAACTTCATGATTTAGTTGAAAAAGAAGAATTAACTATGGTTAATCCTAATCATGAAGAAAAAATTAAATATTTAATTGGTGATGTTGTTAAAAATAATAAAAATATTGAATTTATTGAAAAAGAATCAAATGATATAAATGATTTTATAAGTGAGGTTTTAGAATTATTAATATCTAAAAATCCACAAGAAGAAGATTCACAAGGAAATACAATGCATGTCTATAGTGATATTAATGAAATGATTGAAGTTTTATTTATAGAAAAAGACGAAAATTTTGAAGATTGTGAAATAAATGAATTTGCTTCAATATCAAATTATGATTTACAACCAATATATAATTGTTGTGCTTTATTTAAAACAAATTATAAAGATAATAAAATAAAAAATAAATTAATAACTTTAAAAGATATTGAAAAGATTATGTATAATAATTTTTATCATGTAGGATTATTGATTGATTGTGATGGAAATACCAAAGAAATTGTATTTTCTGGCGATCTTCCACATAATTTTATAGGTTCTAGTTTCAAGTTAGGTGAAAATTTTGAAAGATTAGGATTACATTTAGCGCTATTTGTTGAAGAAGGTAGTAGAATTAATGAAATTGCTACTAAAATATGTGGTGCTGAAACTAAGGGAAGAGTTTATATAACTTTATTAAATCCTCCATTCAATAAAAAATTTGGTAATTTTACTAAAGATTTATTAGATATTATATTAAAAGTATTAAATAATAAAGAAAATGTTAAAAAAATAGAAAAAGAAATTATGGATGATAAAATGGATAATGCTTTTATGATAATTAATAAGTATTTGTAAAAATTTATTAGTAAATTTGTAAAAATCTTTTAGTAAATTTATAAAAAAATATTTTATATATAATGTATATAATGAATTATAATAAGGATAATTTATTTAAAAAAATGGAACATATAAATTGCAATAATAATTTAAATTCAACCATAGAAGATATAAGTTTAGAAGGTACAAATATAAATGATTTAACTAAAATGAATTATACATCAAAAAAACCTAATCTTATTAATAAAAATATATTAAAAACAATAACAAATGAAATTATTAGTAATTTAAAAGAATCATCACAAGATGAAGATTATCCTGATAAAGTTTTAGACGATGATATAGATGATGATATAGATGATGATATAAAAAAAAAAAAAAAGTTAAATTAAAAAAAAAAAAAAAAAAAAAAAAAAAAAAAAAAAAAAAATAAAGAAAAATTAGATGAATTAATAAAAGATAATATAGAAAATTTTGTAGAAGATTCTATACCTGTTAAAAATAGTAAAAATGTTCTTTCATATTTATTTGATGATTGTTTTGGTGTAAAAGATTTTATTTTATTATTTTCAATTTATTTTATTTTATCCCAAGATATGATTAAAGATTTATTTTCAAGTTATTTTACTTGTTTAAATTCGGACGATGAAGGTAAAGTAGGTGTTAAAGGAGTAATTGTTTATGGATTGATATTAACAATTATTTTTATGTTATCTAAAAAATATTTAGTTCAATAAGTAAAAATTATTATTTATTAAATTAATAATTTTTTTACTTCTAAAATATTTTTTGTTATAAAAACAATTTTAGTTTTATCATTAAAAATCTGTTCTATAATCAGTGTTTCTTTAGAAACTTGATAAATATTAAATTGTATTTTTTCATAATAAAAATCATAATTATTTTTACAAAGGGTTGGTAATTTATATTTATCAGTAAGCTTATATTTATAATACAACATTGGTAAATTGATTTGATTTTCAGTTTCTTTTATAAAATCTTCTTGAAATATAAAGGTAAAATAATTTTGATTATCATTATTTATATATTGAATTATAGAACCTTTTATAAATATATCACAATTTATAGATTTTTTTGTATATTTTGATAAATCAATATTATTTTCAATTTCTTTATTTAAATCATAGCAAGTTGAATTACATGCATGTTTATTATAATTGGTAAAAATTTGATAGAATTCAATCTCATTATCATTATTATTAAGAAACCAAAACATTTTAATATTATATTATTTATATTATATAATCAACTTTTTATATAAAAAATTGATTATGATATTTAATACTAATAAAATTATATATAAAGATGAATATAGCTGTAAGTCAATTTAATAGTTCTGTTGATCGTTATCTTAATTTAAAAACTGATTTATTAGTTAGATTATTTAAAGATATGGATGAAACTATAAAATTAGATCCACTGATAGAATATCAATTATTATACAAACAATATGAAACAGAACCTGAAAACGTTAAAACTATTATTAAAAAAAGAATAGATGAAAATTTTACAGAGATGACAAAAAAAATATTTATTGAAAAAGCTGATATTAATTACATTATTGGAAAAGTTTATTTTTATGAAGATATAAAATTTCGTGATAAACTTAAAAATATTTCAATAGATACTTTGATTATTATGATGGATTATAATTTGGATGTTAAAGAAAACTATAATAATGTAAAAAAATATTATTATACATTACTTTTTGGTATTATTAATTCTAATATTTATGAATTTTTAGTAAATCAAATGGATAAAATAACTATTGATAATTTTGTTAAATTAACAAAAATTATTACAAAAATATCTCATAATAATATTAATATTGATTCTTATAAAAGTTTTATTAATGATAAGTTTGATGAGATTGAATTAGTAAAGAAATTAATTAACTTTATTAAAGAAAATATTATTGATATAAAAGACAGCGACATAGAAGATAATAAATATCAAAATTTTAATGATTTAATTCATAAATATGATATACGCTTTATTATTGATAATATGAAATCAAATGCTTATTTATTATTTGAAGAGTATTATAAATATGTAAAAGCAAGATATATTAGTTACAAAGGTCCTATAACAACTTTCCCAATCAAAGAACTTAAAAATGATATTAAATTAGTTAAATATTTTATGTTCTTAATTTCAACAAAAGATAAAACAAATATTAATAGATATGTTAATGAAATTCTACTTCGTATTAAATCTTATCTATATGATATTGAAGATAGTTATAATAATAATTATTCTTATTACAAAATCAAAATTATTGGAAGTTCAGAAAAATATAAGAATGCTAATTTAGCACTTTATAAAAGAGATATTTCTACTTTTCAAATTATTAAATATAATTTTGCTCCAGATAATTTTCTAACATCGTCACATATATCTGATACTCTTAAACCTTATATTGATATGTATAAATCATTTTATTCATCACGATATCCTGATAGAGATTTTGAAGTAGATTTTATTAAATCTAACTTGATTACAAAAATTACTTGCTTATCAAAAGATTATTACATTCATTTAGCTCTTATTCAATATGTTGTTTTGGATATTATTGTTAATGGTGTTGTAAATAATGCGGAAGGTGTATGTGCTAAGGAAATTTCAGCAACTCTAAATATCAAACTTTCATTATTGAATGAAGCTTTTAATAGTTTATTAAAAATTAAAATTATTAAGAGAAATTCTGAATCTAGATTCATTTTTAATAATGAATTTACTTATGATAAGAGTAAAATTTCTATTTTTGGTTTAATTAAGAAATACGATGATGAAGATTCAGCAAAATCTACTGAAAGAGAATTTATGCATGATAGATCTATTATTCTATTATGTAATTTAGTAAATTATGCAAAACGAAATGAACCATTTACAATAGATTTAGTAAATGAAAAATTATCTACAATAGTTCCTTTTAAATTTACAAAGGAAAATCTAGAAACTGCTCTTAAAGATGCTATTAAAGATAATTATATTACTGAAATGAAAGAAGGTTCAGCCGATGGTCCCATCTTATATAGATATGAGGAATTAGAATAAAATGTTTTTATATTATAAAAAATTGATTAATTTAGTATATGTCTAAATATATATATATATTTATAATAATGGCTTTTATACTTTATTCTTGTAGTGAAAACGAGAGAGGTTTTAATTTAAGAAAAGTAGAAGCTAATTTATTCCGTCGTTTATTATACAACGATATACATAAACAATTTAAATATGAAACTAATAAAAGAAAAATGGAAGAATTATTAAATACAACTTTAGATACAGATGATGAAAAGATAGAATTCATAGCAATGCCTGAATTAACAATCAGACAGCTTGAATTATATTTAAGCACATTTGAAAACGAGGTGGATAACATAGAACAGTATACTGAATATTTATCAATAATTAGATATAATTTAGTAAATACTAAATATCACAAATTATCTCATAAATTAAATGAATTATTAGAAAATCAAAATATTTATTGGGAAGATATTTACAACTGTAAAATTAATCTAACAACTAAATTTTTAGAAAGAAAATTTAATTTCAATCTTATACAAAGAAAAATAGATTTAGTTGATACAGAATCAGGTGGCAGTGAAATTGTTGAAAAACTAAAAAATGTAAGAGATGCTGATTTAGATTATATTCGTGAAATTTATGGAAGTAAAAATGAATATGTAGATTTATCAAAAGCAGTTAGTAATAATTATTATTTTGGAAATATTTCAAAACATACGAATGAAGAAATTGTGGAATTATATAAAAAAATTCCTACTGAATATTTAAAATATACTTTCTTATGTAATATGATTTGTTCCAGAATGCACTGTCATTTAATTCTTAATAATAGAGAACTATTGATACTATCTAAAAATATTTTTTATGAATATAGTGGTATATTTAAATATATTATCGGTTATGCTTGGATTACATTTAGAATTGAAGAAGGTTTAAAAAAGACTAATATTAAAGAAAATGATTCTATTGTATTTGATATTGATACAGCTCATCTACTTCCTGTATTTCCTTTTTCGTACGATGATATTAATCAAAATCCGTATGCTTGTATATTAATCAATGAAAAATGTCTAAATATGACAAATAATTGTTTAACAATGCCGATGATATTAGATAATGATAAAGGAGTTAATGAATTTAAAAAATACTATGGTGTATGTGATTCAGGAACATTTAGAAGAAGATTAAATATTTTTGTTAATGGAGTGAATAAGAATGGTATATTAGACAAAATAGATTGGAATCATTACGCTATATCAGGTAGTGCTATGACTGCTTGTGGTATGAAATATAATCCTCTAATGGATATGTTAAAACCAAATCCAAAAGAACAAACAGATGTAGATATAGCAAATTACTTTTATCATTATTACAATAATTCAGATATTGATTTAATATCTAATGAAAAATCAATTTACAAATTCTTTGATAGTGTTAATAAGTTAATCACTGATTTAAATGAAGAACTTAAAATCAAAGTTAGTTGTGATAACGTTCATACAGCAAGTATTATTATGAGTGATGATTTTTTAACATATGAACTTGAAAATATCAAAGAATTTATTAATAAGAAAAAGGATAAATTAATTCCAATAGAAACTATAGAAGACATAAAAAAATTATTTAGTGAAGATAAGCTAAAAGAATATTTTTACACTAAATATTATGTTCCGTGGAAACAACAACAAAATATTGATAATAAAGATAAAAAAGGTAATATTGTTTATGATAGTTATCTTACAAATATCAATCTTGAAGAATTTAGATTATATACATTAGATTATGAAACTGAAGATGATGATTTTGAAAAACAAGACTATGAAAAATATATTTATGGTAAAGATATTGGATTAGAAAATAATACACTTGTTTGCAAATTAGCAGAAAGTATTAGATTTAAAATATTTTCACCAAAAATTAACAGACAATTTGAAGTATTTAAAATCAAAAAAGATAACTTCTTTTCAGTAATATCTAAATTTCATATGGGTTTTGTTAGAGCATATTGGAATGGTACAACAGTTAAATGTTTGCCTAGTTATATTAGTTCAATGATGCTTCAACTATCGACTGACTATAATTATTTTGCTTCTATTAGAGATCCAATTGAAATTATTAATAAATATAGATCAAGAGGATTTGGAATTATTCTAAATGATAATGAAAAAATTCATATGATTTACTATAATAGTTTAAAAACAAATATAGAAGAAAATGTTTGGAATAAAATGTATAATATAAATATTAAAAATAAACAAAGTATAATTAATGTTTTTGGTTATAAATTATTAGGCAATGATATTTTCAAACCATCTAAATTTTTTAATGGTGCTGATAATGATTGTTTTATTAATGTTCCACATACTTATGCTTTTACTTTTGATGATGCTTTTAAAACAATTTATCCAAATTTTTCATCAAGAACATTTGATTTTATGGCTAGACTTAAAAGTATTAATCATAAAGGATATATTAATCCATTACAAAAAGAATATATTAAAATCTTTTGGAAAAAAAAACAAGAATTAATTCATATAAATGAATTAAAAAAAAAAAAAAGTATA
>Ga0214923_10007622_pt1 | contig 11751 bp, 9 predicted proteins | sample LL1510_MetaG_FD_177993 | JGI IMG/M metagenome (GOLD analysis project Ga0214923, IMG submission 177993) | Freshwater microbial communities from Lake Lanier, Atlanta, Georgia, United States - LL-1510 | ecosystem: Environmental > Aquatic > Freshwater > Lake | place: USA: Georgia | collected 2015-10-15 | reverse complement strand
TTTATTAGATTTAGACCTAGTCCTAACAGAACTCCTAAATCTAAGCCTAAGTTTGAACCGAAAAATAAGGACGCTGCCAAAACAACACCTCCCAAATCTGAACCTAAACCTGCTCAAATAAAAAAGCTTGAAACTAGAATAGAAGATTTAGAAAAGAAGTTAGCAGCAAGAAGTACACCAGCTACGCAGTCTAGAGGATTAAGTTTAATGAAATCTGCTGGAGGTGCTCTAGTAACTCTAGCGTCTGCATTTGGTGTATACTATTATGTAAGTAATTATTATGAACAGATAACTATACTGGAAGATGCCTATGCTGAAGCAGTAAAAGCAGCTAAAGAAAATAGAACTTTGCCAGCAGATCATCCTTTTTATGGTGTGCCTTTAGATGAATTAAAGGACAATGCTGATACAAAACGCAATGCCTTGTTAGGTAAAGCAGTATTTGGTGTATTGATGAGTGCAGGACTAGCTGGCAGATTTGTCAGTGGATTTGGAAAAATTGTTGAATTTATACCACTAATAGGCATAGTTGGTACTGCTATAAGAGGTTTAGGAGCAGTTTTGAAAATAGCAGAAGGACCTGCTGCTCTGAGATTAGGTCTAATCTACTGGTTAGAAAATTCTGAAACTGGCAAAGAAGTTATGAAAACTTTAGTAGAATGGGGATTTTTCAATCTTGTAGGCTATACAGCAGGCAAAGTTGCAGAAACTTTTAACAAAGCCGCAGAAGAAGCTAAAAAATATATAGAGGAAAAAACAGGAACTAAAATTCCTGACCTACCTCCCGAAGTTAAAGACAAAGTTACCACTAAGATTCAAACAGATCCCGAAGTAGAAAAACAACAACAGGCTGAGTTAGACAATATAAAATACGTGAACGGTGTCAAGGCTACAGAAACTGGAGGATACCTACGTACAGATAGAGACTTTTATAATAATCCAGCTGTAATTGGTGCTGTTCGTAGAGCACTGACAGCAGGGGAAAGTAATCCTTTAGATAGTATTCCTAAAAAGCCTGGATTCGAATATCCTACATTTATATTAAGTTTAAACCGGTTTTCTTAGTGACTTCAATATTATCCTTGATTATCTCATTCATAATTACTCTATCTTCATAGCTGTATACATGAAAGAGATCGTGACTGTTTACACCACCTCTCATATGCCAACTGATTCTAAAAATTTCTTCTTTTATTCCTTTGGCTTCTGATTCTAATTGATTCAGATAAGATTCTATTCCTGAATTAGATAATTTCAGAAGCCTTAGACGAAAAAATTAGATTGATCTAGAATAATTTGTATTTGATCCTGCGTTTTACAGTTAGCACAAACTACATCTTGTTTAGGAATATTCCAAGCTTCTTTATTTTCTTCTAATTTTTGTTTAATTATGTTATAGGTAGCTCGTTCCGTATTACGCAGATATTCTTCTATAAAAGGTTTTTGTGTTACTACTACATCCGGAGTTTGAATTTGTTCTATAGCAGTGAGAAAAAGCTGTAGTTGAAGTTCACTTAGAGACTGATATATTTGATCTATTCGTTCTTGTTTTTCTTTTTGGTCAAGATCTTCAGTTTGATATAGAGTTTTTTGAAGTTTAAAATTTTCCATACTAATATAACTCATTTCTTCATATTGAAGAGGTCTTATCTTTATAACAATGTCGTCTACACGAATCGTATTGTCAAATTTTAAACCTGAAAAGTATTCTAAGAGATTGTTTAATTTTATATCATATTCATTTTCAGTTTGACAATTTTTACAAGTATGATTTATGTTTAAAGTTTCACCGAATGTTGCTATCCTAATTGATATCATTACCGCTTCAATATCGATACTAGGCATAGTTCTAGCATTTTTAATATTTGGACAACAGCTTTCTATGACACGAGCTGTAGCTTCACCTGTGAATAAGGCATCTGGTGTCTTATAGATAATTTCATCAATGCCACTCATGGCAAAAATTGGCACCGAATTGTAGTCTCCAATCAGTGAACCAGGTTCGTAAAAAAGACCCTTGCTGGGTAAACTTAGGTATAACTTTGGTTGACGAAAGAACTTTTGTAAAGGATTAGTCATGGTCTAAATATCCGATAAATATAAAAGTATTTATATACGCACTTTTCACCTGGAAAAATATCTATGGCACGTAATTTAACTGATGAAGACATTGATGCGCTGAGTAAAGCCTTAGGTAAAGTAGTAAATAGAGGCGGCAGTCCAGTCGGTTCGGGGCAAGCGACCTTAAACATACCTGGCACAAATAAACAACTGGATTTATTTGATCAAGCTATAGGAGCAGCTGGAAAAGGAGCTGAATTTTTAAAGACTGCCTATAAGGCTGTAGAATCGGAAATCATAGGTAGCATGAATACTTGGAGAGATCTAAGTAAAAGTGGTATAGGGTTTAACAGTGATATTATAGGAATGTCAGTGGCCGCCAAAGGCACTAGAATGGACCTTGGCGATTTTGCTGACATGGTCAAGCAAAATAAAACATTTTTAGCAGGATTTGGTGGTAGTGTAAGCAAAGGCGCAGAAGAATTTGCCAAGACCAGTAAGGTTATGTTTGATCAATATGGAGAAACCACTGATCGGCTGCGTCAAATGGGTTATACTAATAAAGACCTTAACGAAGTTCTAGCACTTCAAAGCGGTCTAATTGGCAGTAGTATGAGACAGGGTAAAGAAAGAGACCGTATTGCTATTGAATCTGCTACATCTCTGGCCACTGAAATGGATTTACTTGCCAAGATGACTGGTAAGAGTAGAGAAGAGCAGATGTCTAATGCTAAAAAATTACAAGCTGACGCTGCTTTTAATGCCAAAATGGAACAGGCTACTCGTAACATGAGCGAGAAAGAAGCGGCAGAATACAAGACAAAAATGATGGCAGAGTATGCTAAGGCGGAAGCTATTGGCATGGGACAGGCCTTTAAAGAAACTTATGTTTATGGTACTGTTATGACCAAACAGGCCGCTACAGAGCAGGCCATAGCAGGTAAAGCAGGTGCTGAAACTATCAAAGCTGCTCAGTTGACAGCAGCAGGAAATTTTGAAGAAGCTGCGAAACGTAGTGCTGCTGCTCAAGATGCTGCCGTGGCAAATAATAAAAATGCTAATTTTCAAAACATGGTAATCTATGGTCAATTTACTGGCGCTGTAGGAGAAGCAGCTCAGAAACAATATATGACCAACAAAGCTATGACAGATAGTATCGAGGCAATTAAGAAAGAACGCGATGAAAAAACAGGTCAACTTGTTCATGCTGGAAAAAGCGATGCTGAGTTACGCAAGATAGCAGAAGAAAGAGCTAGAAAAGAACAAGAAGGAGCAAAAGGAACAACTGCGGTAGCTCTTAATCTTGAAGCAAGATTTAAAGATGCTCAAAGCGCAATAGCAAATAGCCTAGTTGGGCCGTTGAATAATGATGTTAATCCTGCCTTAAAGAAATTATCAGAGTCAGCACTAGGAGCAAGGGGTGCTTTGAGCATTGGTCAGAAACCTGGTGGTACAAAAACATTTTCAGAAAGCATAGAAGAACCTATTGCTAAAGGACGACAGGCCGCTGAGAAAGGCGAAACTAGACCTAGTGATATGTTAGGATCTGCTGGATATGTCGCCAGTAAGATAGGTAAAGGTCTTAATGAACTAGGTGAATCTGCTGATAAGAAAATCAGTCCTGAAAAACGCAGTGGTGGGACGCTGGGTATGACAGGTAATTTATATGAAAAAGTTGGCGAGATAATTGAAATTACTAAGCCAGATGAGTCAGTGCTAACATCATCACAGATGACAAATATGGCTAAAGGTATGATGGACAAAGGTGCTGAAAAGGCGCTGTTAGGTATGAAATCTTTAACAGGTAATATGCCATCATCTAGTATAGACATTACTAACATTGGCAAAGATATAGGAACTACTCTGAGCGCTGCTACACCGAAAACTATTCAAAAAATAGATTCATCAACACAGAATATCAATAAAGTAGAAGTAATAAATTGGCCAAAAGAATTAGAAAAAATTAAATCACCTGGTACTGAAGTTATAAAAGATACTGCTAAAGAATCTGCTAAGACTTCCGAAGTACCTAAAGAAGAAGTAAAAACAGAACAACCAAAGAACACTCAAGCTAGTGTAAGGATGATAGATAATCTAATTGAATCTAAAAAAGAATCTACTGATAAATTTGTTTCAGGAGCAGGAGAATTCGGTGAAGAACCTAGTCTAGCATTTGCTAGTTTAATGGATGAGTTTGGATCAAACTTTGATCAAATGATTTCTAAAGTTAATACTGGATTTGATGCAGTGGATCTTAGTGCTTTTGAATTTAACATTGAACAAATAAACAAAGACCTAATTGATGCCTTGCCAATCGTTGAAGTAAGCAAACAACAAGAAGCTTTTAAAAGTCAATTTACTGATAGTCAACTACGTCTAATCGATCAATATAAAAACATAAGCGAAGAAAATAGATTTTTTATGGCAGAAGAACAAAGATCTGCTATGGAGGATGATTTAAAATTATTACAGACAAAGAACGCTGAAATAGAAAGATTGACTGACCTACGCAATCAACGTGAGCTTACAGCCGAAGAAGAAGAAATGTTGGCTGAAGAAACTATGAATAGAGATGCTCTTAGGCAGCTAGTGGCAGATAGACAAGATCAGATAGATATTTTAGAAAACATAGAACAATATGCGGCAGATAGAAAATTAGAAATAGCTGAGCAAAGTAATGCTGCTGTGCTTAAAGCGAATGAAGCATTTATGCTTGAATTAAATGACATAGCTAGTGATATAGAAGAAGCACTGCCTGTAGACGATTTCATGCTAGCCAACGCAGAACCTGAAACTGAAAAAGATGAATTTGATGGTGTAAATGAAGCTGTTGCTAATAGAAAAATTATAGACGACATCAAATCTGCCATACCCTTAGACGATTTCATGCTAGCCAACGCAGAACCTGAAACTGAAAAAGATGAATTTGAAGGTGTAGATGAGGCGGTAGCTAGTCAAAAAGCCATAGAGGATATCAAAGCAGCTTTACCTTTAGATGATTTTATGTTGGCTAATGCAGAACCTGAAACTGAAAAAGATGAATTTGATGGTGTAGACGAAGCTGTTGCTAATCAGAAAATCGTGGATGATATACGATCTGCTTTACCTTTAGATGAATTCATGATGGCTAATGCCGACGTCCAGGGTGAAGAGGTAGATGAATTTGCTGGATTAGATGAAGCAATCGCTAAACAAAGAGCATTAACTGATTTTGGAGAATTTGCTGGTGTAGATGAAGCAATCGCTAAACAACAACCAGCTACAGTAGATTATGATGAATTCGCGGGTGTAGATGAACAAATAAAGAGAAATAGAGAAGCTGATGCAGAATTAGCAAGAGAATCTAGAAGAAAGCCTGCCTTAGATGAAAATATGAAAGAAGCTGTACAAGCAGCTAGTCCTACTGCTAACAGTGATAAGTTTAACTTAGACAGTTTGAGTTTTAGTCCAACTGGAATGCCAATAGTAAAACAAGTTAAACAGGCTACATCGTCATTGCCTGCCAAAACAGATACTAGTCAAGATGATGCAGAGACTGCGAAATTCAAAAGACAAGCTGAAACAAAAAAAGAAGAAGACAAGACAAAAAGTGAAACTAGTACAAAATTAGCAACACCAGCAGGTAAAGAAGCCAGTCTTAATGATGTAGTTACTGCTCTTAATTCATTAAATAGTAAGATAGGACAATTAATTACTAAAACTGAAGATTTGTTCAATAAGCAAATACAGGCTACAAAGAGCAACAGCAATAACATCTACGCGAGAACATAATGAGTTGGAAAAAATACTTTTCTCCTGTTTCTATAGAGAATCAATCTGGTTTATACAGTCCTATGGCCACAAATGCTGCCAAACCTGGACCAGCTAGAACAAATTACAGTAGTTATTTGCCAGATGTTTATACTGGAGCTCCTAATCGCATAGAACGATATCTTCAATATGATACCATGGATATGGACAGTGAAGTAAATGCTGCTTTAGATATACTAGCAGAATTCTGTAGCCAGCCTAACGAAGAAAATAAAACACCTTTTAGATTACATTTTAAAACTAGAGCCACTAGTGTAGAAATAAAAGTTCTAAGGGAATATCTTCAACAATGGACAAAATTAAATAAATTTAACACTAGAATATTTAGAATAGTAAGAAATCTTTTTAAATATGGAGATGGATTTTTTGTAAGAGATCCTGAAACAAAGGTTTGGTTTTATCTTGATCCTGGCAAAATTACGAAAATTATTGTCAATGAAAGTGAAGGGAAAAAACCTGAACAATATGTGGTTAGAGATCTAAATCCTAATTTTATGGATCTTGTTGTAACCACTATCAATCCTAATACAATAAACACGAATAATAGAGGTACTGCTTATGTTGCGGGCGGCGCCGCTGCTAGAGGACAAGCCAGTGCCTATCCTATAAGTCCGGGCACACGTTTTCAAAACAACCAGAATGAAGTTGCTATTGAAGCAAAACATATGATTCATCTCAGTTTAAGTGAAGGTTTAGACAACAATTATCCTTTTGGCACAAGTTTATTAGAACAAATTTTTAAGGTTTATAAACAAAAAGAATTGTTAGAAGATGCTATTATTATCTATCGTGTTCAACGTGCTCCTGAACGTCGTGTATTTTATATTGATGTAGGTAATATGCCCAGCCACTTAGCTATGAGCTTTGTTGAACGTGTAAAAAATGAAATACATCAACGTCGTATACCCAGTGCTACAGGTGGTGCCAATAATGTTATTGACAGTGCATACAATCCACTTAGTATTAATGAAGATTATTTTTTCCCTCAAACAGCAGAAGGCAGAGGCAGTAAAGTTGATACTCTAGCAGGTGGAACTAATTTAGGTGAAATCGATGATTTAAAATATTTTACCAATAAGTTATTTAGAGGACTGCGTATACCCAGTAGTTACTTACCCACTGGAGCAGACGATAGTCAAGCTAGTTATAATGACGGTCGTGTAGGTACCGCTTATATTCAAGAATTAAGATTCAACAAATATTGTGAAAGATTACAGAGTCTACTTCAAGATAGTTTTGATAATGAATTTAAGTTATATCTACACGATAAAGGAATCAACATTGATACTAGTTTATTTGAATTACAACTAAATCCTCCATTAAATTTTGCTGCTTATCGTCAAAGTGAAATGGATGGACAACGTATTAATACGTTTAATACTATTCAGCAAGTTCCATTTATGAGTAAGAGATTTTCATTAAAGAGATTTTTAGGATTGACAGATGAAGAAATGGCTGAAAACGAACGCATGTGGAAAGAAGAACAAGGGGTCGCTGAAACTATCCCAACTGATGCCAGTGGAGAATTACGAAGTGCTGGTATAAGCCAAGCAGGTATAGAAGATGACTTAGGAGAACTTGCTGATGAAAATGCTCCACCTGAACTAGGACAGCCAGAAGGCATGGCTGCTAGTCCTGCCACAGCCGGTTCTGCTCCAGCTGCTCCAGCTGCTCCTGTATAAATATTATTATGATTTTACGAGAATTATTTTACAACAACAGTGATTCTGGGTTAGTAACCGATAATATGACCTATAATCCTAGACGAGATTCTTCTGTGATGAAACGAAGTGATACTCGTAAAACACGACTTACCTTAAAACAGATTAACGAATTAAGAAAAGCAAGTGAAAAACATATTCTAGAACAAGAAAAAGATTTAGAATTTATAACTCAAATGTATAAGCCACCTCCTCAACCAATGGCATAATTATTCTAAAAGGGTAATTTATGCGCGGTTTTGTGCTAGGTAACGGTCGCAGCAGACTCAATATTCAACCATCAACTCTAAAACCATACGGTAAAATCTATGGTTGTAATGCCTTATTCAGAGAATTTACTCCAGATTATCTAATAGCAGTAGATCCAAAAATGATAGTTGAAATAGAAAAATCTGGGTTTCAACACAAGGTACCTGTGTGGACTAATCCTAATAGCAAATATAAACGATTTAGCGGATTTAATTATTTTAATCCTGTACTTGGGTGGAGTAGTGGACCCACAGCCTTGAATTTTGCCAGCAGTCACGGCTATGATGAAATTTATATATTAGGATTTGATTATGTTGGAATACAGGGTCTATTGAACAATGTCTATGCAGACACAGACAATTATAAAAAATCAACTGATCATGCTACCTATCATGGTAATTGGGAAAAACAAACAGATCAAGTTATAAAATTAAATCCTAAAATAAAATATTATAGAGTAGTTGAAGAAAATAATTTTTACGATCCTAAATGGAATCATCATAATTATAGATCTATGGATTACAAACATTTTAAAAGATTATTAGAAACTTGGCCAAAAACACGCTAAAATCCACCATAATAAGCCGATTATTACAATTAAATGTAAATATATTTGACAGCCTTGAACCTATAGGAGACCAAACATGACTGATCGAAACAAATTCGAGCAGATGCTCGAACATCTAATCAATGAAGAAAGCGACAAAGCTAAAGATCTTTTCCATCAGATAGTAGTGGAAAAGTCAAGAGAAATTTACGAACAAATTCTTGCTGAGGATTTCGAAGACCTCGACGAGAAAAAAGAAGAAGACGACGAAGAAGTAGACGAGTCTAAAGAAGAAGATGATGAAGAAATGGACGAGTCTAAAGAAGAAGATGATGAAGAAATGGACGAAAGTTTCGGATTTGCTGAAGATGACGATGATGAAACTGGTGATGAAGTAGGTGGTGATGCCAGTGACGACATGCTTGGTGACCTTGAAGGTGATGATGAAGAAGGCATGGATGACATGGGTGGAGACGACCTAGAAGATCGTGTAATGGATTTAGAAGATGCTCTTGATGAACTCAAGTCAGAATTCGAAGCCATGATGGGCGGAGACGACATGGGCGATGAAGAGGGCATGGATGACATGGACATGGGTAGTGACGACATGGACATGGATGATGAAATGGATCTTGAACAAAGTTTTATTCGTGAATATACAGAAAAAGTCACAGCCAAAATGGGCGACAACGGCGCAAATACCAAGTCTGTTGTAGCTGGCAAGAATGACATGGGCGGTTCTGCTAAGAATTTAGTTCAAGGCGGAGAAGAATCACCCAGTGTTAGCACCAAAGGAGGATTATTAAATCCAAGTCCTAAAGAAGATGATGCTGGAAATATCAACAAACCTGGTGGTTACAAAGGTGATGCTTTCAAAAAGAATCCAGCAGGACATGGTGCTGAGAAGAAAGGATCTGCTCCTCAAGAAGACAAAGGCGCAGGCAGTCCTTTAAATGGTGCTCCTAAGAGAGCAAAATAAGGTAGTATAGATGAACTATCTTCGTGAAAATCTGAGTTTCGACCAAGCTAAGATGGTCGTTGAATCCGATGGTCAAGATGGAAGTAAAAGTCTTTATATGTCTGGTATTTTCATCCAAGGTGACAAAAGGAATCAGAATCAGCGTGTTTATCCTGCGAAAGAAATCGCCAGGGCTGTCAAAACCCTGAACGATCAAATTGAAGGTGGATATTCAGTTCTTGGCGAAGTAGATCATCCTGATGACCTAAGAATTAACCTTGACCGCGTGTGCCATATGGTCACAAAAATGTGGATGGAAGGCGCAGACGGTTATGGAAAATTAAAAATCCTACCCACACCAATGGGTAACCTAGTAAAGACTATGTTAGAAAGCGGTGTGAAGTTAGGAGTAAGTAGTCGCGGATCCGGGAACGTCAGAGATGACGGTTCCGGTGAAGTTTCCGATTTCGAGATTATCACAGTGGATGTGGTAGCTCAACCAAGTGCTCCTGGAGCATATCCTACACCAATATACGAACACCTTATGAATACTCGTAATGGTTATCGTGGCTTGCGTATAGCGCAAGCGGCCAAGGATGATCCTAAGGCACAAAAATATCTCAAAGAGAGCCTATTAGCAATAATAGGCAAGCTCCGATAAACAGAGGAGAATCACATGTTGGATGCAATAAAACAACTATTTGAGAATAATGTGATTTCTGAAGAGGTAAAAGCTGACATTGAGAAAGCATGGAACGATCGTCTAACCGAAGCTCGCACCCAACTTACTCAAGAACTACGTGAAGAATTTGCTCAACGCTACGAACATGACAAACAAGTCATGGTAGAAGCAATTGATCGTATGCTTGGTGATCAACTAAGAGACGAAATAAAGCAATTTGTAGAAGATCGTAATCAGCTCGCTGAAGCTAAAGCTCGTGTGGTTGTAGAAGGTAAAAAAGTCTCTCGTTTAATGAAAGAATTTGTTACCCGACAACTAGTTAGCGAAGTTAAAGAGTTGCATGAAGATCAAGTACAGATGGCGGAGAAATTCAAAACTTTAGAAAAGTTTGTAGTAGAAGCTCTTGCTCAAGAAATAGCAGAATTTCATTTAGACAAGCAAGATTTAGCAAAAACTAAGGTTAAACTTGTTCGTGAAGGACGTCAAGCTCTTGCTAATATGAAACAACAATTTGTAAAACGTGCTGCACAATTAGTAGAATCTACAGTTGAAAAAACTCTTACCAAAGAGATTGGACAACTGAAAGAAGATATCGAAAGTGCTCGCCGTAATGACTTTGGTCGCAAATTGTTTGAAGCATTTGTTAACGAATATCAGAACAGTTATCTTAATGAAAAATCAGAAACATCTCGTTTGCTTAAGGTCATAGACACTAAGGAATTAGAACTTGCCGCTGCCAAAAACGCTGTAGCAGAAGCACGTTTAGTTATGGAAAGCAAAGAGAAAGAAGTTAAAATTCTTAAAGAAAGCCAAGAACGTCAAGTTATTCTCGGTGAATTAGTAGCTCCTTTAGCTCCACAGCAAAAGGCTATTATGAAAGAATTACTTGAAAGTGTACAGACATCAAAACTACGAAATAGTTTTGACAAGTACCTGCCAGCAGTAATAGCTGGTCAGGCTCCTGAAAAGAAAAAACAGGCATTAGTTGAGGCAAAAGAAGTTACAGGCAACAAGGAAACCAACAGCGTAAGTAGCAGCAAAGAAGACAGTAATATCATTGATATACGTCGTCTTGCTGGAATTTAAGTTATAGACAATTAGGAGAAATTATAATGTCAGAACTACTAACAAGCCGTTGGGCAGAGACAAAAGAGGCCCTTCTTGAAGGCCTACAAGGCACCAAGAAATCAGTAATGGCAACTACTCTAGAGAATACTCGTAAGTATCTCGCAGAAAGTGCTACAGCTGGTGCTACTTCTGCCGGCAACGTCGCAACATTAAATCGTGTGATTCTTCCAGTAATCAGACGTGTTATGCCAACCGTTATTGCTAATGAGCTAGTTGGCGTACAACCTATGACTGGACCAGTTGGCCAGATTCATACTCTAAGAGTTCGTTATGCGGATAACTTTAGTGCTACAGCTGGCGATAGTGCTGTACCAGGTGAAGAAGCTCTAAGTCCATTTAAGATTGCTGAAGGCTATTCAGGATCAGATGCGGGAACTGCTGCTGCAACAGCAGCTCTAGAAGGTGCCGCCGGTCGTAGAATGAGCATTCAAATCTTAAAGCAAACAGTTGAAGCTAAAACTCGTAAGCTATCAGCTCGTTGGACATTTGAAGCTGCTCAAGATATGCAAGCTCAACACGGTATCGATGTTGAAGCAGAAATTATGGCTGCTCTAGCACAAGAAATTACTGCTGAAATCGATCGTGAAATCCTTTC
>Ga0214923_10007621_pt1 | contig 11753 bp, 13 predicted proteins | sample LL1510_MetaG_FD_177993 | JGI IMG/M metagenome (GOLD analysis project Ga0214923, IMG submission 177993) | Freshwater microbial communities from Lake Lanier, Atlanta, Georgia, United States - LL-1510 | ecosystem: Environmental > Aquatic > Freshwater > Lake | place: USA: Georgia | collected... | reverse complement strand
TTCGACTTTGTCTGTAATAACATCCACTTTTAATAATAACCAAATAACATTATCACAATCAGCAAGACAATATTTACCAACTGTCCATCTATCATAGTCTGTTCCATTTGCTAAGGAAAATATTTCTTGAGGCGAAACATCATCTTTTGCTAGACCCCAACTATATTTATAGTTTGCCAAATCTAATTCCTCAATACTATTAATAACAAACGAATGTTCTTCATTATTAATTTCACTAATTTCAAATTTTTTGCCTTTTTTGTATAAATTAGTACTAAATCCTAATTCATCAAATTTAATAAAACTACCAACTGAAATCCCAGTTAAATTTTTGCTATAAATTTTAGTGGTGTTATTTTCGACATCAATACTTATACTATTAATGCTATCACTAATAAAATAACTTGATGTAAAATCTAATTTATTTGAACTTAGTGTAAATTCTTTTCTAAAAATGACACACATATCTATAATAATGCGTCCAGGCATTTTAATAAATTTTAAATTATATTCTCCACTTGCTAAAATAATCTTATTTGTTTCAATATTTTCAACATTAGTACGCCAATCTTTGGAAATACAAATTTCATCTTTGTTTCGCGATAATTTTAAAAATTCATTTACACAATTTAATTCTTTTGATCTATTATACATAAATTCAAAATCAAAACCAGTAATATTATAACCAGTAATAATATGTGGATTTTCACTATTAATAAGTTTAGTAAATGTTAGTAAAACTTCTTTTTCAGTATTACGTTCTAAAACAATTACATTATTTTCTTGTGCCCACAATAAATATTTATCTGGGATTTTACAACCTCCCTTAACAATAATAATTCGCTTATATGGTTTTGCTTCTGTATAATTAATAAAACTTAACCCAATAAATGTAATAATGTCACCTTCTAACTCAGGAAATCCAGTGTTAGTAAATGCTTCTGTTAATTCATATAGTTTTGTATTATATTCACATTTATCATCTTTGATTAAATCCATTAATGTAGCATCTTTTTTATTATATAATTTCACTTTCTTTTTACGCTTAAAATTATTTGTAATTTCTTCGTGATTTAAATCATTAGTATCTTTGTTAGTATCTTTATCTTCATCTTCATCTTCATCCTCTTCTGACTCAGACTCTGACTCATTTAATTCTAAAAACTCATCTGTATTTTTTTTCTTGAAATTTGCTGGAATATAATTGCCTAAGTTTTCAATTAAATTTTCAATATTAAAAGCATCTAAATTTTTATTTTTTGGATACACTTTTGATATATGACTTAGTTTATTATTTGTTAAATCAAAAGCACTTAATATTTCTTGTTTTAACATACTAATGTCATAATTTTCTTTATATTCACTTGAACACGAATTATAATTTTCAAGTATATTTGTGGCTAATTTTTTGTAATTTTTAATAGGAATAGGAAAATCACCATGACTACTACTAGCTTCAATATCAAAACTACATATATTATATTTTACTAGTGTTTCTTTTTCTTTGTATGAATAAATATCATCATATTTAACTGAATATTCATAAGCACAATGTGTTGTTTTATTATTAATGCTTAATATTTTATTTGACGGTATTTTAATCCATCCACTTGGATTAATTTGTTTTTTATGAAAGAATTTTAATAATGGAGGAATATCGGCTTCATATAAATAACATTTTGTTGTTCCATATTCATCACTATAACTATACCCTTCATCATTTAGTGATCTATCAAATCCAGCATATTTATCATAAGTATCTGTATAAAATAATTTTTTTACTTTGTTAAAAGCATTATTATTTGTGAATGAAATTTTAATAAAATTATGTAATTTTTTATTATCAAATCCATATAATTTTTGCCTTTTTACAAGTTTTAAATTTACAATACTATCTTCATAATAATAACCCACTTTTTTCTTTATATGGGCAAGAAATAATGTATTTCTTTGCTCGCTCCATAGCTCATCTACCATTATGTAGAAATATGGATAAAAATCTTCTATTAATATTGATGCTGTTTTGTTAGAATCATTAATACCAAATGCTTGAATAATAAATTTTTTATTGTCTTTATAATGGTCTAATGAGTCTTGTGAAAATTTATTCTTTTCTTGTGAATGTTTGCTAACACCATCATATACATTAAAATCATATAATCTAAAAGATTTAATTTTGTCCATTTTGTTAATTATTGACTTTTATTATTAATATTATTTTATCTATAACTCTTATTTTAAAATAAATATCAATTTTTAAAATAAAAATTGTTGAGTTAGCATTTATAAATTATGATTTATAAATGTTATAGGTTATGCTATACTTGTTCTATTTTTAATATTCTTCTCCTCCTTTTTCTCCTTCTGATTTTGGCATTTTATCTTAACAAGAATATGTATGTCATCAATAGTATCTAAAATTTGTTTTTTGTCTTTATTACTCTTATTTTTACTATAGTCATCGTAAAAATATCTACGACGTTCATCTAATACTTCATCTAGAGTTTTTAAGTCTTCTTTTTTAATTTTTCTAAGTTCCCTATCTAAATATGAACGTTTTTTTTCTTTATCACTTATTCTTTTAATAGATGTAAGCAATTCTTCCACTACTTTAGACATTCTTATTTTGTATCTTCATGTGAATCCGGTTCTGATGTTGATTCTGAACTTAATATATGTGGTATATTTTTTCTTTTTTCTATAAATAGAGTGGTAAAAGTATCATCTAATGCATCATTTTGATTATACCTTAGTTCATCATTATATTCTTTATTTTCACGAATTTGATTTTTTAAATACTCTATAAGACTACTTGAAATTTGTGATGAATTTTGTAGTTTTTCATATTTGTCTTTAACATATAATAATAATCTTATGTATATTTTTAAATTAAGTTTTTGTTTTTCGAGCGGTGGCATATATTATTATTATTATTAATGTTATATTATATTATTATTAATGTTAATGTTATATTTTATTATTAATATTAATAATATTAATAATATTAATAATAATCAAAAAATAAAAATAAACAACATATATATTAATATATAATGTCTACTAATGATGAAGAAAAAAAAAATGAATGGTTGCAATTTATGGAATTTATAAAGCGAAAATATGGTAATAATAGTTCAGAATATATTAGAATTAATCATTATAATAAGCGTGCAAATAATAGTGTAAGTGTAGCACAATATTATTCATCTCAAGTTCCAAGTGCTAATATAAACCCTAATACAAAATTAGACCAATTATTAAAAAATACAAAATTTCTTGAACTTCTTAAATTAAATCAACCAGAAGAAGTATCAAAATTTACAGAAATTTACAATGATACTGACTATTTAATGAAAACTCTAAATAGTAAAGATGATAATTTATATATAAAATGTAATCCCGTAGATGATAATGGTATATCTATAGAATCGTCTAATAATATGTATGGACCCAATTTAAATAGTTTAAATTCTATGCTTACAGAAGGTAGTAATTTATTTTCACCTTCAACATTATATAATAATGTTGGATTACAGGTATTTGTTAGTATATTATTTGTTGGTATTATTTATAGTATAGGAAATTTTATGTTTGTAGTATATCCTTCTAAGTATACTAGAACTAGATGAAGAGACATTTAGATGTCTGAAGCATTATGTGTTTCACAAGATACGGGATGATAGCTATTAGTATTTATAATATTATCTGGTTGTTTTTGAATTAAACCTATTAGTTCTTCTTCTAATGTGGTTTGTGTAGTAATATTATTAGTATTATTATTAGTACTATTATTAGTATTACTATTTAAATTTATCATAGCTAATGATTTATTGTGTGTGCTTGGAGCCATTACTCCATGATCTACTTTATTAGAACGTAATACAAATATTAATGCGGCTATACCAAAAAATAAGGCAATTATAGGATTTGTTTTCAAAAATAATAATATAGCAATAGCAATAAGAGAGAAATATGTATATATATTATTTATATATGGTGCCAATTCATATGGCGTAGACACGTTGCTTATTAAATATAATAGTATAAGTACTATTAAAATTATTTCATTTGTTGTAATATTTTTTAAGTTTTTAAAATTAGTGGATATATTAAAAGAATTCATTATAGTATAACGAAATATTTTATAAAATATTTTATTAAATATTTTATTAAAAAAATTATTAAATTAGAAATAATAAATAATAAATAATAATATAAAAAATTATTAAATTATTAAATTGATAAAATATTTAACAAATTTGTTTAAACTTATATTAGTAAGTATAATTTAAAATGATGATAAAAAAAATTAGTCCTAAAAATAGAGACACATATATAGAATTGGCACAACTTATAGAAGTTTTAAAAAAAAATGGACTAAATAGTTATTTAGGAAATAAAGGTTATACTATTTATAAAATCTGTTTAACTCCTAAAATACTAGAATTTATTAAAAATGAATTAACAGTAAAACCTTTTATTCAAAATTCTTATGCGGAAGCCAAGTCATTTCCAATTTATCAAGAATCAGAGAAAAAAATATATGTTCCAAGATGCTGGGGTATTAAAATGTTTGGTTATCCTAAATTATTAAAAATATCATTTGGAGAATCTATAAATCTAACTTTTAATGGACAATTGAGAGATTATCAAACAAAAGTTTTAAATGAATATTTAAAAGCAATAGATTTTGGAACGCCAGATAATATTAATAAAGGCAATGGAACAGCACTTATAGAATTATGGACTGGAGCAGGTAAAACAGTATTAGGTCTTAAAATTATAGAAGTTCTAAAAAAAAAAACAATTATTTTTGTTCATAAAACATTCTTAAAAAATCAATGGATAGAGAGAATTGAAGAATATTTACCTGGTGCTCGTATTGGGACAATACAAGGTCAAATAGTTGATATAGAAAATAAAGATATTGTGTTAGCAATGATACAAAGTATTAGCATGAAAAATTATCATGAAACACTATTTGATAGTTTTGGACTAAGTTTATATGACGAATGTCACCATATGTCTAGTGAAGTATTTAGTAATTGTCTTAAAAAATGTAATACGCTGTATGGTCTTGGACTAAGTGCCACAATGGAAAGAAAAGATGGATTAACAAATGTCTTTAAGATGTACTTAGGTGATATATGTTATAAACATTCTAAAAATAGTTCTCAAGATAATGTGTTAGTAAAAGCAATTGATTTTATTGTGGAAGATGATGAATATAATGAAGTAGAAAGAGACTTTAGAGGTCAAATAAAATATAGTACAATGGTTAGCAAAATATCTAATTTTAATTTGCGTAGCGATTTTATTGTTCATATTTTAGAAAGTGAAATGTTTATTAATCCTGATCAGCAATTTATTGTTTTAGCACAAACAAAAAATTTATTAAATTATTTATATAAAGCACTGTGCTATAAAAATTTTGCTTCTGTTGGATTTTATATTGGCGGAATGAAAGATGAAGACTTAAAAAAAAGCGAATCAAAAAAAATCATTTTGGCTACGTTTAGTATGGCGGCCGAAGCATTAGATATTAAATCACTAACTAGTTTATTTTTAGCAAGTCCAAAATCAGATATTATTCAGGCAGTTGGCAGAATTTTGAGAGAAAAACATAGTAATCCATTAATAATAGATTTAATAGATAATCATGAGGTATTTTTAAATCAATTTACTAAAAGACGAGCATTTTATAATGAAAAAAATTATAAAATAATCCGCACAAATCAAGAAAAATATAATAACTATATTAATTATTTAAAATCTCTCAATTTGACAAAAAAAAATGATGAAAAAGGTTCTATTTTAGCTAGTGAACAAGAAATTATTTATAATATTACAAATTATGATAATGAATCGCATTTAAATTCTAGTTCTATTATTAGTCTAAGTCTTAGTCCTAGTATTAGTCCTAGTCTTAATTTTTGGAATTATTTATTATTTAAACCACGTAAAAATAATAAAAATACAAAGCAAACAACATTAATAAATGAGTCCAAATGTTTAATAGTATTATAAAAAAGTTATTATGTTAGTCTAATTAATTATATTTAACTCGTTGTGATTTTTTATATTTTTTTCCAGCTAATCTTCTTTTTCTTGTATATGAAGTTTTATACGAACCCTTGTATCTATAACCTCCACGCATATTTATAATATTATAATATAAAAAATATTATAAAATTATACTATAAAATTATAAAATGTTTACATATATTTAATGTCTGCGTGTGCGTTTGCCTCTTCCTTTTCCTCTTCTTTTTGTGCCTCTGCTTCTGCGATGTCTGCCTCCTTGATAACTCTGCTGTTTACGCTGTTTACCACCTTCCTGAATGAACATATTTTCTAAACCCGAGATCATTTTTTTTATATACTATAAATATATTTTATTTTTTTGGACAATTAAATTAACTTTATTTTTATCAATAATATAATTATTTTTTGCTAAATTCTTTGGAATCCATTTTTTAAATTTTCTATTATAAATACATTCAATAATATATGATTTATTTAAATCGACATATTTTTCTAAAGTAATATTTTCAAATTCTTCTTCGCAATCACTTTCTTCTAATAAGTCAAGATTCTTATTTTCTTTTATTTTTCTAAATAAACTATTCATAAAAACACTTGTTTTATAACTATCAATTAACGCGTAATCATAAAAAGTTTCTTTATTATTTTCTAAAATAAATAAATTATATATATCTTGATTTATACACGCAGTAACTTTAAAATTACAACCATAATTTTTTTCATTATTATTTAATAATTTATTAGTTATAATAAAATTTCCTAAATATTTATTACTATTATAACATGAAATGCAATATATTTCATAGTCTAATTTATATATTATTTTAAATAATGTATCATAATTATCTAAAATTATTCCTAAATATATATTATAATGACTATTTACTATGTAACGCAAAACATTTTTACATATATTTAAATTAAAAGTAAAATTATTACTTGAGTAATTAGTAATTACATTATTAAATACATTATAATTTACTACATTTTCAAGTATAAAATAATGATGCGTACTATTAAAGTTTGTACTTTTATTAGTATGTGTATTTTTGAAATTATATTTGTAAAAATATGTTCCAACTAATAATACATTATTATAACATAATGTATTATCATAATTGATGTTAAATTTATAAAATTCATTTGATTCATCCTCTAAATTTCTATTATTAATAAATAATAATAAACATAATAAATCTTTTTTATAATATGTAAACCATAAATAAGATTTGCGTCCTTTAGGTTTTAAAATATAATAGTTGGCATTACTTGGTAAATTAGATATATTAAAATATTTAGTATTGTTATTATTTACATAATTAGCAAGTGGAAATTTGTTTGCTATAAATTTAAAATCACTAAATTTAACCAAAGAAGAATTAGCTGTATTTTTATGTTTAATTAAATTATTTTTCTCAAACATAATATATTAATATTAAAAGAAATATTTAAATAAATTTTTCAATTTTTAATATTAATATAAACTTAAACTTAAACTTAAACTTAAACTTAAACTTAAAAACTATAATTTTAAGTTATTAAAAAAATCATTGAGCTCAGATTTCATATCATTAGTTAATCCATTATTGTAATTAGTAAAATCTTGATTAGAAAATCCATTATTGTAATTAGCAAAATCACTATATTTATTTATTTCTTCTAAACTTGTGCTGTTAATTTGTAAATTAGTTGAAGGTATTATTTTTTTTTCTTTAACATTTTTTATTTGTGAATTATTGTTAGACTCGCTATTATAGTTATTATAACTATTATAAGTATTATAATAATCTTTAATTTTAGTAGAAGTCAAATTATTTTGAAAAAATAAATATAAGTTATGTAATAAAAAAATTAATACAACATATATGAAAGTCCATTTTATTATATATATAATCATTTGATTTGTATATTATTTAAAAAATTATTATTTAATTAGAACTTATTATAAATTTTTATATTATATTTTTTATAAAAAATATAATATTATGAGAAAAATATATTTTATAAAAACTTAAAGTGTAGTTAATAATAATATTAACTAGTGTTAAGTTATTATAATGATATCTTGTATTACATTAAAAAATAAAACTTTTAAACTATTAAAAGTAAAAAATGTTAACGAAGAAAATATTTATAAGAAATGTGGTTATAAGACTTCTACAAATTTTAAAAGAATTTATACATGGGATTTAGATGACAAAAATATTGAATTATGGTGTAAGGAAGATACAAATATTACAAAATATAATGAGCATATTATTTTTACCAAATATTCTATAAAATTAAATATTAATAATAAATGTATATTTTTTTTAAAAAATAAAGAGCAATTTATCAATTTGGAAAATGATGTTTTTAATAAATTTTTTGATTTAAAAGAAACTATAGAAATTAGTAAAGATGAAAACACAAATGATATTAATGAAACTAGCGATACTAATGATAACTTAAATAGTGATATTAATAAAACAAATGAGTTATTAAGTAAATTATTACATAATAATAATTCTGAAAATGAGGAAAATTATGAATTTAATTCAGAATTAAGTTATGAATTATATAGTTACTCAGAAGACGAAGACGAAGACGAGGACGAGGACGAGGACAAAGAAAATATTAGTAATAGTGTAATTACTAAATAAAAAATAACAATAAAAAATAACAATAAAAAATATAAATAAAAAATAACAATAAAAAATAACAATAAAAAATATAAATAAAAAATTTAAATATAAAATTGATAATATTAATAATTACTTAATTAGTAATATTATGAGTAAATTTAATAGAAAAATAAATGATCCTGAGAATTTCAGAGGAAATGTTGTAAAAAGTTTGTATAATATTACGCAAAATCAAAAAATTAGTGAAAATTTAGAAAAAGGCATATATAATTATTCTTTAGATGTGAGCGAAGATAAAAAAATTATAAAAAAATGGTCAAATGAATCATTTGTAGTAATATATATTCAAAAATTACGCACATTAATATTAAATTTAAAAAATAAAGAGTTATTAGAAAAATTATTATCAAAATCATTAAAAGCACATGAATTTGTTTATATGAGTCATCAAGAACTGCGACCAGATTTATGGAATACATTACTTGAAGAGAAAAAAATTAAAGATGAAAATAAATATACACCAAAAATAGAGGCATCCACTGACAATTTTGTATGTGGCAAATGTAAATCTAAAAAATGTACCTATTATCAATTACAAACACGAAGTGCCGATGAACCAATGACTACCTTTGTTACTTGTTTAGATTGCGGAAATCGATTTAAACGTTAAACATTAAAATTATAATATGTCTAAATCTTGTAATTTCCAATACTCAAAATTATTATTTGGTAAAGGTCTTTGAATTATGAAAGGTAATTTTTTTTGCTCTAGTTCCATTTGTGCTATTAAATAATTATCAATTATTTTTTCATTAATAGTTATATAAGGGTTTGTTCCGCTATTTAATTGTTTAACTCGCATTCCTAATATTTTAGTTTTTTCATATTTTGTTAACAATGGGATTGTTTTATGTAGCTCGTCTACAATAATACCATCTTTGTTGCGTGTAATTTTGCATAACTCTTTTATTTCATTAAAGTTTTTATATAAACATTCATTATGATAATTTAATGTATGATTTTTTTTTAACTCATTATTAAATTTATAAAAATCGTTTTCTCCTAAATCTTCTACTTCATAATCATATTTTGTATAACTGCTTTTTGGGTTATCAAACACATTTATTTTTTCACCTGTTTCATCTGTTTCAGGTTCATCTATTTTAATTTCTTCATCCAGTTCCTCATCGTCGCTTAAAATTTCTTCATTTGTGCTAGTAGTGCTAGTTTTATCACTTTGATCATCCTCATTTTCGCTTAATACTTCTTCTTCTACTTCATCCATATTGTAAATTAAATTATAATTATATAAAAAAAACTATTTATATCAATTATAATTTTTATTATAATTAGTACTTTTATTAGTTTTATTGCTTTTATTACTTAATTGGTTTTCCAAACAAAATCACAATGACTACATAAATATAAATATTTCATAGAAGTATCATCATAACGAATAAATATAATTTCTTTTTTTGTAGAATCAAATTCGGCGCTGTTTGTTTCGCATGTTTCATTTGGACATTTAATATAATTAATTCGCGGTAAAGTAATGTCTAATTTTGTATATTTATTAATATGAACATTATACTTATCTTCTGATTTATTAATATTTTCTTTTAATATACATTTATTTACATTTATAAGTTGATCATCTATATTTCCGCAATTTCTACAATAATAAACTATTTTATCACATTCATCATTTTCTAATTTAATATAATACATATTATCGCAATTAGAACAAAAATCCATAATAATTATATATATATATTTATAATTGTTAAATTATTTTTATATATTCAATTTTACATAATAATATTATTAAATATTATTGAATATTTGTTTCCAATACTAAATCATAAAGTTTAGTATATTCTAAATAATAGGTCAAATTATACATTTGAATAAAAAACTTCTTCTTTTTTTGAATAATTATTTCTTGTTTTTCATTTTCTTCATTTTTATCATTTTTATCATTTTCATTTTTATCAATATATTTTGCATATTTAATTTTATTTTCATTAAGATAGTCTATAATGTTGTTTTTATTAGCTATAAATGTTTCGTATATTATGTTTTTAAATTTATACATAATTTGTATATCATCTTTCTTACTTTTATTAATACTATTACTACTATTACTACTATTACTACTATTATTACTTGTATTATTATCATAATTTTGTACATAATTTATAATTTTACATATTGAGAATTCTACATTTTTATATGTTACTAAATAATTATATTTTTCAATAGCATCATTATTATTTTGAACACCTGGTTCATTTAATAGCGGATTTTCACACAATACAATAGACAATGTTAATAATATTGAATTAATACTTTGACAAGATGTCCAACTTTCTCCTGACCACGTATTTAATAGTGATAAACACACTTTTCCATTTATATATAAGTTAGGGTTAAAACGCATAGTGCCATCATTTGTTAAATAACGCACTAATGGTGGAGAAAATGGATAATTGTCTGGAAAATTAAATTCAAAAAAATAATAACCATAACCATACGGCGTACTTTTTTGCCCAATTATTAAAGCATAACCTTTCATTATATTTTCTTCATCATGTTTATAATATATATTTTCTAAACTTAAAGAACGCTCATTATTTAAAATATATTTAACATCCTTTGCTATTCTTTTTATAGTGTTGTTATTTATACTCATAATTCATAATAATTATAATATTATATTTTTAATTAGATTTTCAAAATACTATAAATTAAAATATTATAAAATTGAAATAAAAATATATTATATATAATTATATATAATATATATATGTCCAATACTATAAATTCTAATACACTTACTTCATCCAAATGGGATGAGTATTTAAAATCCTTAAGAGCAGAAAAAGGTTCAATTATAACACATACAAAAATAGGCAACAAAGAATTAAATATTTTTGGTGGCAGTTATAACATTCCAAATTTGCGCGAATTTTGGGATAAATATTATCAACATGTATTTGTTGAAAAAAATAAAGAATATTTGACTGAAAAACAATTAATAGACGATGGTCCTTTATTAATTGATGTTGATTTACGTTATGAAAC
>Ga0214923_10007620_pt1 | contig 11754 bp, 14 predicted proteins | sample LL1510_MetaG_FD_177993 | JGI IMG/M metagenome (GOLD analysis project Ga0214923, IMG submission 177993) | Freshwater microbial communities from Lake Lanier, Atlanta, Georgia, United States - LL-1510 | ecosystem: Environmental > Aquatic > Freshwater > Lake | place: USA: Georgia | collected... | reverse complement strand
GAACATCAATGTGCGTGGCGTTTTCTTAGGCTTGAAACATGTGCTGCCCGTCATGCTGGCACAAGGACGAGGCGCCGTTGTCAACACAGCATCTCTGGGATCCTTTTTGGCCACGCGCAAACTTGGTCCTTACACCGCCAGCAAACACGCCGTCATGGGACTGACCAAAACAGCTGCATTGGAAGTTGCACGCAAAGGAATTCGAGTGAATGCGGTCTGCCCCGGACCTGTGGATACAGACATGTTGCGAGACATTGAAGCATCACAAGCAAGTGGGTCGGCGGAACAATTGCGCGCACAACGAACAGCTTCTATTCCCGATGGAAGATACGCCGAACCCGCTGAGGTTGCCAATTTGATGGTTTATCTGGCCTCAGATTTATCCAGCCATATCACGGGCCAGGGAATACAAATCAATGGAGGCAGTCATTATTGAGGATATTCTCAAATTACCAATTTGAACAATTTCATTTTCATGCACGCGCAAGGAAGTCGATCTATAAAGCCTGCAGGTTCATTACGAATAAGGAAGTCGAACTTTTCCTTTATATGATTCCAGCACTAGCGCAGGAGTCGAACTTTTGCAGATTTGAGTTCGAGCCCTGGTTGTAGCGTCTAACTTTTCGCGTGCAAAATCGCAGCAGTGAGGGCAAATTTGACCAAAACGCTGGAAAATTTGTAATTTACAAATTTTGGTCAATTACACGAAATATTACACGGCGGCTATTTTTACACGTAAGTAATTGATTTATATGAGTTTTTGACGAGCCTGGCTTTCTGTTAATCCGTAGGTCCCTGGTTCGAGCCCAGGTCGAGGAGCCAATAAAAACGGGCCTTCCAGCAATGGGGGGCCCTTTTTTTATGGTCTTGTTAGAAGGTTTTCTAAGATCAATGGCTTGTATGGGCTTTTTTATTTCAAGCTGCTAATGCCTTAGGTGCGATGCTTGGATTGTTTTTGAACTTGAGTTCTGCTGTCCATAGATCCAAAGCCTCCTGCATCCGAAGCCAACTTTCAGGTGTGCCACCCACTGCTCTTGCGATGCGAATGGCCATCTCCGCAGTAACTGCTTTTTTTTCGTGAAGTAAGTCTGATACCGTTTGTCGACTGACCATGAGTCTCGAGGCAAGCTCTCCTTGAGTCCAAGCCAGTTCGGGCAATACATCTTCGCGAAGTACTGCACCTGGGTGGGTAGGTTTGCGATTGGGGTATCGTAAAGATCGCATCAGTGATAGTCCTCCAAGTTGACATTGACGGCGTCTTCGCCAATAAATTGATGAGTGATTCGCCAATTACCAGTGACAGAAACAGCGAACTCACCTTTTCGATCACCTTTCAATGCGTGGAATTTATAGCCAGGCAAGTCCATGTCCTCCGCCTCCTTTGATGCATCCAAACGGTCCAGCATCCGTTCAATACGTGACCCGTACTGAGCAGGAATAACTTTGTAGCTGCCTTTGGTGAAGAAAAGCTCCAAACCCTTTTGCTTGAAAGATGTGATCATTGATGCTGATTGTAAATGAGTAATTTACTATGTCAAGTTGAACTTGACAGATAATGCATTCAAAATGACCCGCGCCATATCTTGATCCAATGTCAGTGAGAGTTTCAGTTTAGTCACTGGCAGATGGCTTTTCTCTTCGGCTTGATCCATGGCATGGGTTTCGCAAATGGCTTGAAAGAACTAGGCTTGTCATCAACGTACTTTCTTGAAACATTATTTGCTTTCAATCTAGGCGTTGAGCTTGGTCAACTGTCTGCGGTCATTTTGGTTTCCATCCCAGTGCTGCTCCTGGCTCATAAATCCGAGACTAAACAACTTGTATTGAAATACGGGTCTATTGCCGTCTTTTTTATATCGATAGTGTGGTTGGCACAAAAATTAATGGCCTAATATTGATGGCCTCATTTTTTAGCAAACAGCATTTTGTTTATTGGCTGCATCTCATAAGCAATGGTCCCTGCGGTTCAACTTTCCATCGCATTGCAAAGCAACATCCGCTTCTAGTTTTTTCATGTAAGGCGAATAGGGGTTGATGCTCTCAAGCTGACAGATCAATTCTTGGCAAAGTGACCGCCTCGCCTAAAGAATCCATCCTTTTGGCCACAGGTCGTGTTTCATTGACTGCAGGGTTTGATTGAAGCTGCACTCCCCGACTTTGCAATTCCAAGCCAAAGTGTTGAGCTGCATATAAATTGCCACTCTGGAGAGCTGAGCTTATTTTGCTTATGCACGGATCGGCAGAAATACTTGGGTCGAAGTTCATGAGCGAAGCAAAGGCCAGGCGCGCAGCATCCAGTTCTCCGGCCTTTAAGGCTTGCAGCAATGCCTGAAGTTTATGGCGGCGACGGTTTTGTCGGTCGCCTTGCGGTGAATTGTTGCCGCCCCATTGCCTGGCATTTGCGTCAATGCGAAGCGAAAATGATGTATCCATGACACCTGCTCCCTTCTTTGCTTTTGCTCTGTTTTGCGACACCTCTTTTTTTAATATTTATGGATTCAAAATTGGGTGATTGGTTATCTTGCAAGACCAGTTTTGAAAGTTTCAATCCGAATTGAATGTCAAGAGATTAACCAATCAATGTATGAAAAGCATAAAGAATGCCAGTTCCCAATAATTTTGAAGAAATACCTTGGAACGTCAATATCCGCATCGCCATGCAAAAAAAAGATTTAGCAGCTTTCGTCTCTGGCTTTAAAAATCAAGACGGCGGTGATGACTCGAGGCGGGATTGTTTCAAATGCCCTGTTTATTTGGGTGGAGATCTTCGAAAAGATGCGGTCTCTTCAACCGCGCTACTTTGCAGATTCAGTCGCGGTTGACTTCAGATAAGCATCAGGATCTTTCGCACAAAGAAGTGTTTGGTGCCAGAACTGTGCTCCAGAGCCAGCATATTCAATGGGCAAAATGCTCATCATGTTGAAGTGCATGGTTTCCAATTGCTTCATGCGGTTGTAGTTCATCAGGCCGCGCTTGCCCATTTCAATGTAGGCATAGCAATTTGCCCCGACTTCACTCAATTTGGGATTTTGCGCATGGGCACATTCATGAAAATAAACAAAATCCCAAATGGTTTGCGAGCCCTTGACGGTTTTGGCGTGAGCAGGTGCATCGAAGATGATGGTGGGCCAACCCTTTTCATCCAGTCGCATGACCGCAACAGCGAGGCCGAGTTCAGGATTTCGATTTTTTGATTCTGAGTAGTTATCCCAAATCTCTTTGGCTTCGCCTGATATGCCGTTGACAGTCACCAAGCATTTGACATTTTCACCCGTTGATATCTCAAAAGCGCTGCAAACAAGGCACCCAAACAGCAACAACATAAAGAGGAGAGTCTTAGATAAATGATTGGCAAAAGCACGCATACACCACCCCTTTAATGAAATTGCTCGATCACAAACCTATGTAAAAATATTGTTGATCTTCACCGTAATATAAGTGAAACAACAATCTTGCGTGGCCGCCAAATGGACAGACAACTCAGTTGTTCAGATTTGCAAAGGATTGCCGCCCAATTCGAATGCACATTTGAGGCGTTATGAATACATCAACCAGCATGCTTGCCAATTACAACCTTGCGAATTTCGTTTATGAACAGGCAGTAGCCAATCCGAGTCAGGTGGCAGTTGTTTTTGAAAATCAAAAATTAACATACTGGGAGTTGGCCCTTCGTGCAGACCAATTGGCTAAACGCCTGGTTCATGACCAACATTGGCAAATTCCAACAAATCGGCTTCCTCGAGTGGGCATACTCGCCTCTCGCAACGCAACTGCTTGTATCGCCGTCAATGCAGCTTGCTGGGCGGGCGCAACTTATATTCCTCTTGGACTCAAGCAGCCTCCAGATCGTATCGCGGCCATTCTGCAGCAATGTGATTTTTCAGCGTTGATTCTTGACGATGAAGGCCAGCAGTTGTTGTCTGAAGACTTGCTTAAGCATTGCCCACCGATCATTTTGCATACAGATACAGATGCCCCTGCGCAAGGCGACAGACCAGTTGATGCATCCATTCTGAATATGCCCGCTCGTACTCGAGCTGAAGACACCGCCTACATTATTTTTACATCAGGAACCACTGGTGTTCCAAAGGGCGTCATGATCAATGCGGGTTCAGTTCATCATTACATCAGCACCATGACGCAGCTTTTGCAGCTAAAAAATGAAGACCGTATCACTGAAACCTGTGAATTGAGTTTTGATGTATCGATTCACAATATGTTCACTACATGGAAAGCTGGCGCCCAGTTGCATATCATTCCTGCCGCACAAGCAATGAATGCGGTCAAATTTGTTCAGCAAGCCAAAATCACTGTTTGGAATTCGGTGCCTTCAATGGTCGGGATTCTGCGTCAAATCAAAGCCCTCGCGGCCAATAGCATGCCAACAGTGCGTCTGAGTGTTTTTGGGGGAGACCAACTACCGCTTAGAACGGTCGTGGACTGGAAAATAGCTGCGCCCAATAGCTCCGTTGTCAATCTTTATGGTCCAACAGAGGCGACGGTTTTTTGCATGTGGCAAAACAATTTGGATGTCGGTGACGTGACGCCCGGTCGGGAGATCATGACGATTGGCGTCCCCCTGCCAGGCAACCAAGCCAGCATCATGGATGCTCACGGAGAGGAAGTGCCAGCAGATACGCCAGGAGAATTATGGATCGCGGGTGATCAACTGTCCGATGGTTATGTGAACGCTGTTGAATTAAGTCTTCAACAATTCCCAACAGTTAATGGTCAGCGTTGGTACAAAACTGGGGATGTGGCAACAAAAGACAGTAAAGGTCTTTATCACTATCTGGGGCGTATGGACAACCAGATCAAAGTCCTTGGCCACCGGGTTGAATTGGAAGAGATTGATGCGCACTTGCGCAAGGCAACGGGTTCGGATCTGGTGGGGTCTGTTGCATGGCCAGTCATAGAGGGAATGGCGGTTGGAGTGGTTTCTTTTGTCTGTGGCTCGCAAGTTGACACTTCGTTGGCAACTCAAAAACTAAAAAAAAATCTTCCAGCTTACATGCTGCCAAGCAGAATCATCGAACTCACAAACATGCCTTGCAACGCCAATGGAAAAGTCGACAGAAAAGCGCTCAAGGCCTTGCTCGAATCCCCAAAGTTTGCGATGAACACCCATGGCCATAGATAAAGATGAAGCTTTCATCCACTTCGCGCAAACCAATGCGGGTCAATTACTGATAGCACTCTTTTCATGGGTGCTGATCGCTCAGCATTTAGGCGTTTGGGAATCAGCACTGGCAGTCTTTGGTGCCATGCTTGCAGCCAAGCTTCCTGCTTATCGTGCTGTGCTTTTGTTTGTCACAACCATGGTCACCACTTTTTTAGGCACTTGGGTTGGTGACTTCGATACCTTGGAGCATATTCAATCGGTCATTGACACCACGCAAGGGACCAATCTTTCAGCAGAAGTCATTTCAGTCTGTTGCTTGGTGATATTGATGGCAATCATGACGGTTTTGCTTCAATGGGTATCCCACTTCCCCGAATCTTTTTTAGCCAAAAGACCCTTGGTCACGCTGCTTGGCTGCGAGTGCTTCTTATGTTTATCGCCTGGCATGCCCGGCTTAAAGCCTGATGCGACCGTGTGGCTCTGGTCATTGGTATTTACATTCACACCGTATATCTGGTTTTTAGCTTATGCCCTTGTTGATCAGCGCAATCATCGAACAACCGGTATGTTGTTACAAATTGGCGTCACACGGCCATTTTGGAGTCCAAGTTATTTGCCACATGGAAAAGGGGCCGCGTTTTTGCAAAAGTACGCAGCAAAATCAAAGGATGAATTAGCTGTCACGCAACTCAAGGCCATCAAACTGTTGATTTGGGCAAATGTGCTGTTTGCAACACTGGCAACAATCAATTTTGTGCTGCTGGATCATTTGCAAATTCCCACTTTGCAGAATGCAATCCTGGCATTCACACAAGCAGCGCCTTATACATGGCAGGAAAGTTGGCTTGCTCTGATCATTTCAAATGCAAAATATTGCTTGCAAATAGCGGCTTGGGCACACGTGTTTGTTGGCGTTGCGCGTTTGGTTGGTTACCGCCTTCCGAGGGGAAGTTGGAGACCGCTTGAATCCAAAACACTTGCAGACTATTTCAATCGATTTCATTTTTATTTCAAAGAACTTTTGATTGATTTTTTCTTCATGCCCACATTCTTGAGGTACTTTCGCAAGCACTCAAGATTGAGACAGTTTTTTGCTACTTTCATGGCCGCAGGCGTAGGCAATGCCATTTGGCACTTTTTGAGGGACATTGAACTCGTGGCCGCACACGGTTGGCTAATTACATTGCAAACATTTACCTCGTATGTGTTTTATTGTGTATTGCTCGCAGGGGGGGTAGGAATTTCTCAGTTGCTTAATGCCAACCGTACCCGTGCCATTCAAACACGAGCAGAGCGGGTCAGATCTTTCATTTTCATTTGGACTTTTGTCACCTGTCTGCATCTATTCGGCAATGGATCCCGCACCCACAGTTTGACAGAGCGCCTACAATTTTTGTCATTCCTATTTGGGGTTTCTTGAATGAATACACAAACCGATCAGGCTATTCGCCAGTACCTCACAACAATATTGGCACAACGTGGTGACCAGCACTCGTTAGGTGATGATGATTCCTTGTTTTTGAGTGGACGATTGGATTCTTTGGCCATGATGAACCTTGTGATCTATCTAGAAAATACTTTCAATATTGATTTTTCTTCCATGAACTTCGATGTGGGTTTGATTGACACAAGCAGCGCAATTTCAAAACTGGTTAAGTCCTCTGCGATATGAATTGCTCTGGCAATGAATTTTTATTGAAAGGAGTTGATGATGTGCAGATGGGTTGCCTACGCTGGTCCTGAAATTTACTTGGAAGACTTGATCTTTCACCAAGAGCATTCCATTGTCAGTCAAAGTCTTGCTGCCAATCAGTCCGCATGGGTGACCAATGGAGATGGCTTTGGCGTTGCGTGGTATACGAAACGCACAACCCCAGGCCTTTTCAAAGACGTGTTGCCAGCATGGAACGACAGCAACCTGCGATCCCTTGCATCGCATATACGAACGCAATTGTTTTTTGCGCACGTTCGCGCAACAACCGGAACTGCAGTAAACAGAAGCAATTGCCATCCCTTCATTTGGCAAAACTGGACCTTCATGCACAACGGCAAGATTGGAAATTGGTATCAGTGCAGAAAAGATGTGGAGGACTTGATTGACCATGTGCATTACCCTCATAGGGAAGGCACCACTGACAGCGAGGCGCTATTTTTGGTCGCACTTAGCAAGGGTTTGATTCATGACCCGATTGCAGCCATTCAAGCGACCCTGTCTGAAGTGACCAAAGTCATGGAAAGCCATCAATCAGATGATCCCATGCGGATTTCTTGCGCATTGACAAATGGCAAAGAAATCTGGGCTTTTAGGTATTCGAGTGACGACAAATCACCCAGTATGTATTACGGTTCACCTCACACCAGGGCCAGTGACCATGTCACGAATCCAATCACCACCATCGCATCTGAACCATCGGATTCTGATGCGACGCACTGGTTCAAGGTAGATGAACGGCAAGGCATACATTGGACAGAGCAAGGGTTAGAACATTTTGCGATCAATATATAGATTGACTAGCTCGTCAAAAATCTAAATGAACGACTGAAGCAAAACCAGTCGTTTTTGGCAACACTGGTTTGCCCGCATCCTTGATATGAATGGTTGCCGCGCCATTGACTGAAATTGCTGTCGACACGAAACACAAATGACGTTTCCATGACGCCATGTTGCACCACGGAATGTCAAAAAGATCATCCAATCGGATGACACACAGCTAAAAAAATGCAAGTTTTGAATCCATTTCCAGTTAAATCAAAACAAATATGTCATGCGTTCACGAAGTGTTCACAACTGAGCCAAACAATGCATGCAGCAACATGGGGGAGGATGAACATGGACAATTCGGTGACATCCATTGAAATGCTTGCAAGACTTTTTAACTTGTCTCTTCGCAGAAGAGGATTTACCCGGGCTATTCACCGAGAAATGAATCCAGGCCAAAGCAGCGGTCTTCTTCAACAGCCATTCGGCGTTATTGGATTGGTTGTCGCAGGAGAAATTCAGCTCGTCATGTCTGAAGCGAACGAAATCTATGGCGCTGGTGACGAATTCAGGATTCCAGCACATAGCTACTTTCAAGCAATTGCTGGTGACAACGGTTCTCACCTGTTGCTGGCAAAGAAAAGGATAAATATGAATTTGACGACAGAATCTGCTAACGCTGACTAGAAACCTCTCACTGAGGGATTTCATCCTTGAATCACAAATCAAATCGTGCAAACGCCATGTCGGCTTTGTCTGATTTCTAAGAACCTATGCCCTGCTTGATCCTATGTCCGCTTCATCATTCACTGCTGATTTTCACACTGTCACGCAAGGCAAATACAGTCGCAAAATTGCTTACTCGCGCATAGGGGAGATCAGTGCCTCGAACTTTTTCATTTGCTTGCCAGGTCTTCTTGAAACCCGAGAAAGTTTTGATGGACTTTTCTCTTTGGTTGAAAACTATTCAGACGCCTGCTGGTTGAGTATTGACTATTGTGGTCGTGGTCTCTCCGATCCTTTATCCAACGACGAGTCATACACCATCTCTCAATACGTCAAAGATGTTGAAAATCTGATTGAAAAAACTGTGCTGCAACCAGCGACCCATGCATAGAAGAAAATTCATCTTATTGGTACCAGCATGGGTGGTATTTTGGCCATGCACATGGCCAACAGAAATCGATTCCCCCTTCATGGCATTATCCTCAATGATATTGGTCTTTATTTGCAATGGAATGCTTTGCTTTCCTTGTACCAACACATCAAGCTAACTGAAGATGAAATCAATCAATTAGTGGTTGATCCGCGGGCAATAGAAGCGGTGCAAAAGCGAACGCATTTCGACTTGCCCTATGACTTTGACCTGACTGGCATGCGCTTTGAAAATTTACTCAAGCACCATGGCGGTCAAGTTGTGCTTTTGCATAATTCCCATAGTTTCATCTGCCCAACAAGCATCGCTATCCACTCCAAGACCCTTCTCAATCACTTGGTGGTTTGGTCTGAGGAAAATCATGGCCATCCTGTCAAATGGAACAAAATTTGGGTGAATAAACTCGCTCAATGCACACAACTCGTATCAAAACCGTTTGATGTGATGATGCAAGACCCGACAGCCTTGTTTCTTGCTGAGCAAGAGGCCATTGACATCCGGTCTAACGCTGAACGCGTATTGTTGATAACCAAGCATGCTTTCCTCGAGCAGCCCATACAAAATTGGGTCTTGGGTTTTTTAAATAAATTACGCTGCTGGCGTCGCCGTTTTTCTTGATTGGTCGAATGGATGGGTATGTTGGATTATTTTCATAACTACTGATAAGTGTTCATTTCTTTGAGACTTCTTCCAGCATGTTTGATTTAACGTCCTTAAAAATCACAGATGAATTGCTGCGTGCCATGGTTGGTATTTTTGTCATTGTTGATCCGATCGGCTCAGTTGGGATTTTCTTATCCGTCACATCCGGTTTATCGCCAATCAAGAAAGAAAAGGCTGCGCGCTTTGCTGGAATAACCGTTACAGCTGTGCTGGTTGTCGCTGCATTGATGGGACAAGCGATTCTGGATCTATTTGGCATTCGGCTTGCAGCGTTTTCGGTTGCAGGCGGGATTCTTTTCCTGATCCTTGCCGTTGAAATGATCAAAGGTGAAAGCGTCACACATGCTAAAAAATTGAGTGAAAGATCTGAGCAACTGCCAGCGGCAGCCATCGTCCCATTAGGTGTTCCCTTGATGGCCGGCCCTGGCGCAATCAGCACAGTTATTTTGGCCAGTCCCGCTGGCCATGATTGGTTTGAAACAGCTGTTCTGATCAGCTCAATCGCCCTGCTTGGATTGATAACTTGGCTGTGCTTTTCCTATGCTAAACACATCGGAACGCTTATTGGAGAAATAGGCATACAGTTGATCAGCAGAATCATGGGTTTGATACTTGCTGCGTTGGCTGTGGAATATGTTGTCAAAGGACTCAAGTTCCTTTATGGCTGATCATGGTCAGTGCGCAGGGAATTTGAGCCCTGCGATCACGTTAGCCGAGGTTTTGCGTAAAAATGGCTTAACTCACTGATAGATTGTGATGTTTCATTAATCGCTATGTTCAAAATTATGTTGGTTGACGATCACCCAATTTTCCGCGAGGGAATTGTTCGATTGCTCAATGCTGAGAAGGAAATGGAGGTTGTTGCGCAAGCAAGTTCTGGAAATGAAGCCTATGAGTTACTAAAGGAAGTTGAGCTTGACACTGTGATCACAGACTTTTCCATGCCGGGTATTTCAGGTCTGAAATTCATCGAAAAAGCCCTTGGCAGAAGGTCCGACTTAAAAATCATCATGTGCAGCATGCACACTTCCTCTCAACTCGTCAAATTTGCCTACCAATTAGGCGCCAAGGGGTTTGTCAGTAAGTCGGCAGACCCAAAAAACATGATTGATGCCATCAGAGCTAGCAAAGGATTCCGATTTTTCTTAAGCGACGACCTCCAAAGCCAAGCTGACCTGGAAACCTTGAATCCCGATCAAGGGCTTTTGGAGAGTTTGACAGTCTCGGAATTTGAAACTTTCAAAATGCTGGCGACCGGTTTGTCGGTTGCTACGATTGCCGAACACTTAAATCTGTCTGAAAAAACCATCAACAATTACCAGACCAAGATACGCATCAAGTTGCAACTTCAAACGCCAGCACAACTCGTCCATTTCGCCCTTAGAAATGAAATTATTATGAATACTTATCCGGTCAGGTTGAATTAATATTTATTCATCTTCTTCTTGGGATATGGGAAAAATTCACATAATTACCCCTACCAGTGTTTGTACCAATAAAGCCAAGCCCTTCGCAGGGAACAATCGCATCATTCAGAAACTTGACTGGATTGGTTTTCAGTTAACTCTTGAATGGATCTCACTGGATGGCGGGTTTGCCCCTCTCTCTATGAGGTGTCTTGTTCTAGTCAATCACTCAACATGGAGTTTGCATGAAATTTGGAACCACATTTAAATCAGGAATGATCATTGCCGGCATCGCCGCATCAGGTCTGATGGGCACTTCAACTGCCATGGCGGTCAATGTCAAGGCTGAAGTTTTTCAAACAAGCGAAAGCCCATGGGATATGGCTTTCTTGCCAGACGGCACCATGTTCTTCACTGAAAAGTGCAAAGGCCTTTCAGTGCGTATGCCTTCTGGTAGCGTCAACAAATTGTTAGGCGTTGGCGGCAGCAGCGGTTTCGCTTCCACCAAAAACGATTTATTCTGCGATGGCCAAGCAGGCGTGCAAGGTGTTGCAGTCGATCCCGACTTTGCCAAAAACGGGTATGTTTATTTGTACTCCAGCTCCAAAGGCGCCAACCGCACTTATGGTGGATACAACAACATCCTGATGCGCATGAAAGTCAATTCATCGCTGAACGGCGTGTCTGACATCGTGGAAATCATCAATGACTTGGGCTACAAGCCCATGAAATCCAACCACCCCTTTGGTGGCCCTGGTGCCCACAACGGTGGCCGCGTGCGTTTCGGTCCTGATGGTTTTATTTATGTGACCATTGGTGACAACCACAATGGCGCTGGCCCACAAAGCCCCACCGAGTTGCGCGGCAAACTGTTGCGCGTGGACCGTGACGGCAAAGCGGCTGCCGGCAACAACCCGCCCGCTGGCTT
>Ga0214923_10007619_pt1 | contig 11755 bp, 11 predicted proteins | sample LL1510_MetaG_FD_177993 | JGI IMG/M metagenome (GOLD analysis project Ga0214923, IMG submission 177993) | Freshwater microbial communities from Lake Lanier, Atlanta, Georgia, United States - LL-1510 | ecosystem: Environmental > Aquatic > Freshwater > Lake | place: USA: Georgia | collected... | reverse complement strand
CTTCTACAGGCTGACGATTTTTAAAAGTAGTTTTAGTGGCTTTTTTACGAATTGTTTGTAATGTTTCTCTGGATAAAAAACTTACTTGTACTTCAAATCCTGGCATACAGGGATACTCTACAGTAACCTCTTTGCTAGGAACAAGCATGTTTTTTAGTGATAAGTTAGACATCTATTTAATTTCCTTGGTTGATAGTTAGGATACCTACTATAGGTATCCTAATATAAAAATAATTATTGTGCGTAATATGATATTGAAACTTCATTTTTAGCTTCAAGATCAAATGCACTACTTGTTAGACCCTGAGCTGTAAAGTTAATAGTTGTACTTACAACTTGCTCTGTATTAATAGTAGGAATCTGTAATACAACACTAGGCATTGCTACTGTAATACGTGGTTTTGTACTACTACCGCCACCAATATGTAGTGTTAAACTAAATGCTGGTTCTACATTAGTATTATCATCTAACATAAAGTCAAGTAATTCAGCACTCTTATATGGTGCAGCACCTGTACCTGTTTTTAAATAGCAATTTAATGTACCACTAACTGCGCGAGTACCTGTAAAGTAGGTAAATGGTTTATTAACAACACCTAGGTTAGCAGGTGTTAAGTAAGTAATATTATTAGCTAAGGTAATACTGCCACCAGTTAAAGCAATATCAAATGTTTTTGCAGCATTACCACCACTACCATAATTACCACTAACTGAAATACTGCTTAATGCAACACTGCTTAATTTGTTAGCTAAAAGAGATGCTCCAGTATTTCTATTTTTAGCTGTGCCAGTAAGACTGCCGCCAAAAGTAATATCAGTAGCATAAGTAGCCGACTTAGTAGCTGTAACTGATTCATTACGCATTATAGTACCACGAGCTGTCCAAGCAATAGTAGCAATACCATCTAAACCAAAATCAATAGTAGCTTGATCTAGTGCACAATTATCTACAATATATGCTGAGTTATCTAGTATAATAATCATGCCAAAACGTTGCATCTGATTTTTGCCACTTTGTGCCATAGTTAGTGTACTAACAGGATTTGCCCCTGCTGTAGCTGCCCAAGCAGCATTATTACCACCAATTAATTCTTCAGTACCATCTACAAAACCAGCAGCAAATGCGTTCCAAAGTACTTCTTCTTCACACTCAATTTTATCATCACCAGTACCTGCACCAACAGCGTTAAAATATGGTCGCATATAAGTGCTAAATGTCATTTCTACTGGCTCTAGGCTAGTATTGAATTGACGCTGCCCACGAACTGGTGCAGTACCTGCCTCATTAACTGTTACAGTTTCACTGCCTGTAGCTTGACTAACACTTAAACCATCTAGTACTTGAATTTCGCGAGTATTTGTTGCACTAAAACCTGTTGTAGCTACAACACCAGTAGTTGCATCAACATTAGTTGTAAAAAACATTCTCGCGTTACGAATTAAATTTAAAGCCATCTCTCTTCCTTTATATTAGATGCTCAATAGCTTTTACAAGATATTTATCTGTAGCTAGCTTAGGAGCACGGTTATTTACATGATCTGATAGCGGACCTGTAAGTTAATTTCACCAACTGCATATGGACTTAATAAGCCTTCATCTGTAGTAATTGAGTCTATTAATATTTCTGTGGTTTCATAACCTGTAACTATATCATAAACTAGTTGACGATTTGCATCTATACAATTTTCTAGATCAACTAGTAGTTGTTCAAGTTTATCTTGTGCAAATTCTTCATCTTTGCAATAAGCTTTAACAGATACACGTAGTATACCCCAAGCAAAACCACTTAATTGATAATCTCTTACCTCACTGCTAGGCGACAAGTATACACTAGGAAAGTCATTTACTTCGTCCCAGAACTTTAATTTAGCATAGCTGTTATTAGATAGATTGGTTATATAGTTACCAGTACCATTTATATCTTTAAATTTCTCAGCTAGAGCTTTTACTATACTTGCTCTTTTACTCATACTTGTACTACCCTTAGTTTTTCAATCATTAACTGTTTAGCTAACTGTCTAATTGAGTTTGATATTAGCAGCTTAGGGTCTCTAGTACGCGGATATTGTTGACGCCCACCCTGGCTAAAAGTAGCATATGGATTACGCATATAACTATAAAATGCTGTAATCATTCCTTGACGACTTTCACTTATACTATTTATCTGCACACTTTCTGCAAATCTGCCGCTGCGTAAGTTGAGTATGTCTCGCCTATTTCCCATACCCATGTTTTCTTTTATAGTTTGCACTAACTTAGCATTTAAAAGAGTTTGTAAACCAACTAGGTTACTTTCAACATAACTAGGTTCAGTATTAACGATCAAATTAGGTTTTTTAGTAGCACTAGCTATTTTTGATCGTAATCTTTTAATCTGCGCTATTTTTGGTTTATTAGAGCTTGGCTTAACTATATTTGTTTTTTTCTCACCAATTTTAACCTTTGGTATTTTGGCTTTGGCAACCTGAGTTTTAGTTTTAGTTAAAGCATCAACTATAGGTACTGCAATTAATTCCGTAAATTTCTTACTGCCATAACTATTAGCTAAATTTTTGATAAAAGTAGAATTTGATACTATTTTTTCTAAATCAAGTTGCGTTACTTTAGGGTCTAATATTGATCTGAGCTCGTCAAATTGTGTTCTACTAAGTGATCCTGAACTAAGATTTTTTGATCTTAATTGTATTTCTACAATATATTTTTCAGGGTCTTTTTCATAATCTGCCCACATTTCTTGATATACTGCTGGTGGTAGATTTGCTGTAGCTAAATCGTCGGCGGTTAGTTTGTTAATATACAAATCTAATACTTTTATTAGAACTTCTTTTTGTTTTTCGGCTAATTTATCTGCGTCGGCTACTTTTTGCTTAAACTGTCTAGCTAAATTAGTAGCTACTGAAATTACGTGACCTTTATTAAAGTAAAAACCTATTTCAGCCCGTTCTTTTGCTGCTTTTTCAATATCGTTTTCCATATTTCTACGAGTTTTAGTATCTGCAGAAATATACTTAGGATTACTGTTTAATTCTTTTAACTGTTCTTTTCTAAATTCATCTTCCGCTTTTTTATAGCCTTCTGCTACTTCTGGTATAGTATCTAATACATCTTTTAATCTGTCAGATATTAATTTATAAGATATATTATCAAATTTAATAGCAGTTTCACCATTTATATTAGTTGTAATACCAAAAGGTATTTTTTCAAATTCAGCTTCTTGCTGAGTTAGACCTCCTCCTGCAATACTCGCTAACAGTAGTTGTACATTACTACTATCTATTTTTAGTTCTTTTCCAGCTATAGTAGTAATTATTTCTCTGAGTTGACTCTCCGTTAAATAAAATCTAGTTTTAGTAGCAGTTAATTCTTTACTACGTAATTGTGTTGCTGTTTTAGTAGCAATACTATCTAATTTTTTAACCCACTCTTTATAAACTTGATTTTGTAACAGTTTACTAAAGTCTGCTATTCCCATTATGCATAATCCGCAATATATTGATCTAATACACGTTTAATATGTGCAGGAAAATTTGTACTATTAACATAATTAATTTGAGTTACATTAGGAGTAACATCGCGGTTAACATGCACAGCACTATTGTTTTTAGAGTAGTATTCTACTAGATCTAAAACTGCTAATTTTAGATCTTCTGGAGTATCTTCATATCCACCAAAATATTCTACTTTATATGCTTTTAATTTTTCTGGCCATATATATGGTGATTTAATATATACTAACTGATCACCGTCTAATACATAGTCTGTGTATTCTACTAAATTTGTATAATTTTGACCGTAGTCTGTACTATTACCTACTGATAATACTTCTTTTACTGGACTTTCATTTAATAAGATAGTGTTAAAACCACCATTAAAATATTCTACTTTAATATCACTATAATAATCTATAAAAGTTCTTCTGCAATAAGTTTTTACTAACTGGCTAACTTTTGGTATAAGTATATCTATTTCTGTATCTTTATTAGCACTAGTTATACCCATATAACTTTTATATTCAGTTCTAGAAATCAAATTAGCCATATAAAGCTCCATATTGTCTCTAAAGCTGGTTAAGAACCAGCTTTAGAGACAGGACTCTTTTGAATCCTGTCTCAATTACTAATTAAACGTAACGTACTGTAATTACACCAGCACCTTCATTGCTTGTTAACTGGCTCATAGCAATACGCATACTTGCAACCATTACACGACGCTGATTAACTACTTCATCGTCTGTATCCATACGCATTGCACGATGATTACCAACTACGAAGTTACGTGGATTAACTAGTACTGCTAGTGCATCATTAGCGGCTGCACCAGTCATTTGTGCTGTAACTAATACACGAGTTTGTGTTAGTAAACCAACTTGACCTGTGATTAGGGTATTACGTGACTCACTGATCTTGTCTGTGCTTTGGAACTCTGTGTCATCTAAGAGATCATAGTAAGCGGCTTGACTAACAAATAAGATTAGTTCGCTTGGCTCTAGACCCCAAACACCTAGTGCACGACGTGCATCACGGAACTTAGCAGCTGTAAATTTACCACCAACAGCAACTGTAGGGCTACTTGTACCAAATGCATCATAGTAAGCTAAACCGTTAATACCGGCTGTATAAGTTGTAGCACCAACATCATTACCAATGATCATAGACTTATCTAATGTTTTAGCCATGCGACGTACGATAGCTTCGCGAATAATAGGAACAATAGCAATTAAACCATCTTCCTCTTCTTCAAAGTTAACATACTCTTTGGTAGCTAGTTTTGCGCTGCTGATTTCAATCTCTTTTAGTGCATGTGTACGCTGTGTACCACTGCTTGAACTACCACCAAAATCGCTGTTAGCTACCCAAGTTGCATCTGCACCAGCATCAGGATTGATAGGCAGCTTCATGAAGGGCTGGCTCATAGCAATCTGACGAATTGTACCAGCAACAACTAGTTGACGACGAATTTCGTCTTCCATGTTTAAGCTAATTTCTGTTTCCCAGTTCTTGCTTGGTAGGCGAATAGCACCACCAGCACCGCTGCCACTACCAGCAGCACCAGCTGTACCACCACTAGCATACTTGGTTGTTAGATCTTTGAAGTATTTTGTTTCTTCGATTGGACGCTTTGTGATCTTGCTGATAAATACAGCAGCTTGCTTTTCACCAAAGCTAATATCACCATTATCAACTTTAGGATCTGTAAACTGCATACGACTCTTTTGAATAGCCTCTAGTTCAGCAGCTTTCTCTTTTAGAGCAACTTCTAAACCTTCTAGCGCACTCTTGTGTGACTCTGCTTGCTCATTAAGACGCTTTTCAACGTCGGCTAGTAGGCGCTCTGCACCTGTGTCAACTGTTTGTACTGCAGCAACAGCAGCTTTGATTTTTGCTTCTAGTGCAGCTTCAGCACGTGCTGTTTCTTGAGCCTCTTGAGCAGCTTTAGTTTGTGCTTCTAAAACAGCTTTTGCGGTTTGACTTGCAGCTTCAGCAGCAGCTTTAGCTAACATTTCTTCTAGTAATTTTGGATCCATGTTCCATTCCTCTTTGTTTGCGCTATTTGCTACTTGTGAGTCATCAAGCTCTTTAGCTGATTCTTCAACTGCAAATTGCTGTTTAAATAATTCAAATTCCTCGGCACTATCAAATGCTTTGGCTAAACTAAAAAGCGTATTCTGATTGGCAGGTACGCTAACTACACTAATTTCATGTAATTCTAGGTCTTTGATTAAAAATACTTCTGCTTCACTTTTATACTCTGCATCCTTGACCCTAAACCCAATACTAAACGCACTTAAGATACCTTTTTTAATTAGCTTGTACACATCGCCGGCAGCATCTGTGATTGCAGCTTTAATCCACAATCCTTTATCGTCAACTTTGTGATCAACCATTTTACCAACAGGCATACGCTGATCGTGAAAGGCTAGGATAATTGGATTCTTTAAATAATTATCCATACCCTTAGCCCAAACACTAGTAGGCACTACATCTCCTACACGATCTGTATCACTAGTAGAGGCATAACCTTCAATCATGATAGTTTGATCATCTTCGCCTTGTGGCAGTGCTTTAGCAGTAAATTTAGACCCAAAGTAAATAATTTTATTTTTGATGTCCATTTACGCGCTTGCTCCTTGTGGCCTACCCCCCTGTGCGGGATTGGCTGCTGAACCTGCGATGTTAGCAGGTACTCTGATAGTATCGCCACCATCTATTTTGGCGTACCGTAATTCTATTCTGGCTTCGTTTGGTGTAATAATACCACCATTAACTAGTGTTTGATGATAGCTTGCTATATCTTTTAACTCTGGTTGTAGTGCACTAACGTTTGAGGTGATTGCTTCCACGTCATATCCAAAATATCGCTCAACTGAGGATATATACAAGTTAACAATTGGCAATACTGTTTCCAGGTAAAATAACCGTAAATTAGGCCCAATGTTAGCATTGTTACCACCTTGTAGTAGGATTGGCGGAACCCCAATAGCGGTCATAATACGCTCGCCATGTGTTTTTATTGCCCTATCAAAGTCTAGATCACTAAAACTTTGTTCTGATAGTTTAATAGGCTTGAGTCCACTATCCAAGATAATAGGACGTTTACCACCTGATTTAGTATTATATCTTTGCTGCCAGTATTGTAATGTTTTTTCCTTGGCAACTTGCGACAAACTATTTTCCGATGTAAGCACTAAGCCAAATACCGTACCATTATCAAAAAACTTTTGCTGAAATTCTTGCATTGAAAATAAGATATTAATATTTTCTATACAGCTTTGCAACCTGCTAGCACCTCGATAGATGCTTTCACTATTAATATCTTTAAAGTAGAATACTTCTGTATCTTTAAAATCTACTGAACCGCTGTACCTAAAGCCCTTAATAAAAGTTTTAGGGTCGCTGTTAATGTCAACATTAGTGGCTGGTAGATGATACATAAAAGTACCATCAAAGTGTATGAAGGCATTACCCTCCAGCAACAAGTCTTTAAAAATTTCACGTCTAAAATCTTGTGCAGACTGGTAAGGATTAGGTCTGTAGTTTAATAGTGTGTTTAATGTTTTTTGACGAATACCTAGTGTTACGCCATCTATTACTTTATCTTTTATATCATAGTCTAAGCTAGCGCAAGCTGCTACAACCATGTTTATTGATCTATTTACACTATCTATATTCTTAAAGGCTTGTTGGTAGCTAAGCAGTCTACCTTCAGTACCAATGGTACCGCCTTCATCATAGTGTATTTGTTGCTGAGCTGGATTTAATTTTTCACGAATCCAGCTACTGATCTTTTCTAGTGCCACTATTTTCCCCTAAAAATTGTGAAAAATAGGAACCATAACTAGACCCACGAAAATTACTTTGACCGCTTGTATGTTTTTCTTGTTGCAATTCAATCCAGCGCTTTTGCTTTGCTACACTACTAGGAGCGGGGCTCTTACCATAGATTCCATGCAGTTGAACATGATGACGATTGCATAGGGTATATACAAGTTCATATATTTCTTCATGGTGTTCAGCAATAAACTGGTCTCGAATAGCTAACACAGCTTCATCAGTACTAATATCAATAGCACCACGTTGTGCCCAAGTTTCTAATAAATAGGTTATTGAGTGTAGGTGGTGAAGCTCAAGTTCACTAGTACTGTTACATATATAGCAGTTAGACTCTTTTGTATAGGCACTTTTAGCTTTGTCCCTAATCCACTTTACGGCTATTCGTTTGTTTGTGTTTACCGCCACATTTTACTCCAATTTTGACTATTATAGCCTAAAAGCAAGGACAAGTTCAACTCAAAATTTATAGGACCTATATGGTATAGCTGTACAGCGCATATCTAAGGGCATCAGCCATGTGACTATATTCATCATGCTTAGGTCGTTCACGAGTTAATCCTTCACGAGTATCCCAACGATACTGATCTAGCATTGCTAGTACGTGTTGGCAATCTTTGTGGACTAATAATCTACCTTGTTGTACTAGTGTTTGTACATAAGCTATACCTGGTAATACATCTTTTTTCGCCTTCATAGTAGCTATATCATAGTTATAAGCTAAGTCCGAAGCAAACTGTGCAGCTGCACTATCAATAAATACTATTTCAATACCCCAGTGCTCCATCATTAAACGAAAACGACTAGCATGCTCACTAGTAGTCTTTTCCGACTCTAAGTAGTCCTCAACACAATAAAACTTATCACTACTAGGATCATAGACGATATTAACCCAAGCTGTTGCATCTCTGTAGCCTGGATCGCATCCAGCAATTGCTTCACCACGTAAACCTTCTGGCAATTCGTCTAAGATATACTCTGGTTTAAAACCTTCATAGATTTGTCCTAGGTAACTAGTAAAACTAGCCATGTACTCTTGCTCAAATTCCGACTTAGGCATTGAACGACGAGCTTCTTCAACATCCGACTCAGCCATACGTAAGTTTTCAGTGTAGTCTGCTTGTAAACTACACCACTCTGGAAAGTTCTGATCAAATCCGCGCTGCCAAAACTTTGAAAACCAGTTGTTGCGACCACGTGGAGTACTAATAAATATAGCTTTAGCGTGTGGCTTGTCTAGTGTGGGACGCAGTGCAATATTAAAAGCTTCTTCTCCACGCTCACTAAGAGCAGCCTCATCAAATATAATTAAATCGTAAGATCTGCCAACTGTTGAATCAACTGTGCCTACTGAACCCATACGAATAGTAGAACTATTTTCTAGTTCTATAACTCTGTCTTTTAGATTATCACGACTAACTTCAAGATCAAAGTGACGTATTAGTCTACGCTGTAGTTCAAATGAAATACTACTAAGATTGTAATTTGGTGATATTATAAGTACATTTGATTTAGGTACTAGTGTAATTAATTGGCCAATAATATTTGCTATATAAGTTTTACCTAATCGTCTAGCAAGTGCAGCACAAATAAATCTATACTTAGGACTATTACAAGCATTAATTAGTGCAATTTGCGGTCTGTTAATAGTATCATATAAGTTTAATAATCTAAGATAGTTATCTATGGGCAGTTTAATAAATCGAGTACTAGGGTCGAACTCTGTTATATTTTCACAATCTATATCTGGTCTACTTACTAGTAACATTAAACACCCTCGCCACTAATTAGCTTGTGTATAAGCTGACCATATTTAGTACCATCATCACTATTAATTTGTACATTAACCTGTTTTTGTGGGCCTGGGGTGCCTTGCTTTAGTTTTTCTAGTTGAATTTCACGATCTAATAAGTCCATTGACATCTTATGACTCATGCTAAGCAAGTCTGCTATATCCTTAGAGCTGCCAACTCCTGACTCTTCCAATTCTTGAAACTTTTGCTGAATAAGTGCATCCATAGCACGTCGCATTAAAAACTTATTGTTGTAGCCAGTATCAAAAAATACTTGATCTATGTAGCCACGTACTTCGCGACGTGCTAGTGTGGTTACTACTAGTTCTTGGTCTAAGTCTAGTTCATAAGCAACTTTTTTTGCATCTTGTACTTGTAAATAGCAGTTAGCAATCTCTAGTGCTTCTGGTGAAATTTTTATAGTTTCGGCTGGTAAATGAGTACTCATGTCGGCTCCACTAAATTTTGGTGGAAAATATCCCAGCAACTTTGCCAGGTCCAAATACGACTACTTAAATATACACGTGCCTTATCTAAACTAAAACATTTTTCAATAGCTAATTCTAGGGTCTCGCTAAGATAACCATTTAATCCGCACTTAACAACATCTAGTGGACCATTACACGGATATGCTGCTATAGGTATACCACAAGCTAGTGCTTCTAGCATAACTATACCAAAAGTATCCCAGCGTGATGGAAACACAAATACATCTGCTTGCTGATAGTAGCTAGCTAACTCACTGCCAGTTTTCATGCCTACAAACTCAACATCACTATAGTGTTGCTGTAAATAGCTAAGATGTGGTCCACTGCCTACTAGAATTTTATGAGTATTAGGTATTTGTAGTTTGCAAAAATCTTCTAGATTTTTTTCACGACTAACGCGACTAACACATAGTAGCGTTTTTTGCGGTTTAGGGTTTTGCGGTTTAGGGTTGAAGAGTGTAGTATCAACTCCTCGTGTCCATGTCACAACATTATTAATTCCGTGAGATTTTAGTTCACTAGCAATAGTTTGTGTAGTAGTTAAACATCTGCCACTATGCTTATGGAACCAACGAATATAACGCCAAGTTAATTCTATAGGTATATGTAGTAGCGTTTTTACAGCTTCAGGAAATCTAGTATGATAGCTAGTATTATACTTAATATTATATTTTGTAAAATATTGGCGTGCAGCTAGTCCTATAGGGCCTTCTGTGGCTATGTGATAGTAGTCTGCATTTTTGCTAGTTATTAATTTATCTATATTTAATGGTAGTGCAAGTTTAATCTCATTATAACCAGGGCAATTTATATGGTAGAAATTTGTGGGATCTATATAACTAATTTCGTAACCATTCTCTAGCGCAACTTTGGCTAAATTTTTATAGGTAGTAACTACTCCATTAATTTGATCTGGTAAATTATCCGTTATTACTACGATTTTCTTCATTTTTTAACTTGTGCCACTCTAAAATTTCCCAGCGACCGCTGTAATTCTCGGCAAGTGCTGTGCAACTTTCAACCCAGTCACCTGTATTCATATACCAAACACCATTTAACCACTTGATTTCTGATCTGTGTATATGACCACAAATAACACCATCAAAATTTTTGCGAATACAGTAGTTGGCTAAGTTTAGTTCAAATTGAAACATAAAATCTATGGCTCGTTTTACTTTATGCTTAAGATATTTTGACAGACTCCAGTAACCAAAACCTAACTTATGACGCCACCAGTTATAGCGTGTATTGACAGCTAGTAATACGTCATAGGCTTTATCACCTAAGAAACTAATCCATGGAGCTAATCTAGTAATACCATCAAACAAATCGCCATGTATTAATAAATATCTATTGCCATCTATTCCACTGTGTACCCACTGATTAGCTATTTTAATTGAGCCAAATGTTATGTTATAAGGAATTAGTGGACGTAAAAACTCATCATGATTACCAGCAATCCATACAACTTCTGTACCGTGTTTAGCTTTTTTAAGTATTTCGCGAACTACATCTGTGTGTGACTGATGCCAATACCATTTATTTTGTTGAATTTTCCAAGCGTCTATTATATCGCCTATAAGATATAGTGTATCGCAATTATTATTTTTTAAGAAATTTACAAGTAGTTTAGCTTTGCAGCCATGGCTGCCAAGATGAACATCGGAGATTGCTATGGTTTTGTAGTCCATTGTTGGTGCTCCTATATTTAGTTTGATTATAACTTATTTGATAATTGTTTTCAAGTGTAGATTTTGGCACCTTAATGGTTTTTAAATTTTTTCAAAAGTAGCGCATGTTGGAGGGCCCCATAGTTATAGCTAATATAACGGTCTAATAACCGCCCTATTACAGAAATTATAATAGTAAGCTAGTAGTCTATTATAAATTCTATAATCTATTACAAAACTTGTACTAAATATTAGAATAAACTCAACCCGACGAACGGTCATTATAGGCCGACAGGCGGCGAAATTCTGACTTGCAATCCCTGCCCAATTAGCCTATAATAGAGTTTCTTTCAACAACTCAGGAGTAGCAAAAATGGCAGAAGCCAAAGCCCCTAATTATACACCAGAGCAGACTGCTCGCATGGTAAGCGATTACCAGGCTGGCATGGCTGTAGACCAGATTGCCCACAATCTT
>Ga0214923_10007618_pt1 | contig 11755 bp, 8 predicted proteins | sample LL1510_MetaG_FD_177993 | JGI IMG/M metagenome (GOLD analysis project Ga0214923, IMG submission 177993) | Freshwater microbial communities from Lake Lanier, Atlanta, Georgia, United States - LL-1510 | ecosystem: Environmental > Aquatic > Freshwater > Lake | place: USA: Georgia | collected 2015-10-15 | reverse complement strand
AAAACCGCGCGTCCGTTACAAGCTTCTCTGAGCATCGCTGCTCAAATTCACTCGTCGCTTCGCACGGCTCTTCCCGCACTCTGTGACTTCTTTCTTCTCTTTTCAAAGAACACCGCATTTCTGCGTGAGGGCGGTGTTTAGCCAGGTGAGTTGGAGGTGTCAAGGACCGAATTGAATTTTTTTCACGTCAAGAAACGCAATGTTTCTGAACATTTCGATTGAAGTTTTTTTGCAACGAGGTTAATCGGGGGCATTGAAGTTCCTTATATCGGTTCACTCACACCTTCTGGAGGACTTCGTGAGCATCGATTTTAATTCTAAGATTGCTCTGCGCGGACTCACTTTTGATGATGTATTAATGATTCCGGCAGCATCTGAGATTCTTCCCTCTCAGGTGAATGTTTCAACTTCACTTGCTTCTGAAATCACTCTGTCGCTGCCCATTTTATCAGCAGCAATGGATACGGTGACAGAATCAAGACTGGCCGCACAGCTCGCGAGGCTGGGCGGCATTGGGATCATCCACAAAAACATGACTCCGAGTGAGCAGGCAGCACAAGTTGCTTTTGTAAAAAGAAGCGAAGCGGGAATTGTCAGCGAACCGCACTCGCTGCAGGCAACAGCAACCGTGACAGATGCACGCACTGTGATGCGAGAGAGGCATATTTCCGGATTGCCAATTTTAGAAAATGGCCGTCTTCTTGGACTCGTAACCGCGAGAGACTTGCGCAGCGCACGCGATGAAAAGCAGTCTATTCTTGAGCTGATGACAGGAATGGCTGACATTGTAACGCTCAAAGTTCTCGGCAGAATTGAGCAAGTCACCGAGTCACTTGCAAGTGAAGCAACACATCTTATGCACAGCAATCGAATTGAGAAATTGCCTCTCGTGGATGAGTCAGGTTCACTCTGCGGACTGATGACGCTGCGCGATTTGCGCAACCGCAAAGAATATCCAAACGCAGCGAAAGACTCGCGTGGTCGATTGCGGGTGGGCGCGGCAATGGGAGTCAGCGAACAGGACATCACCGAGCGCGCGCCGGCTTTGGTGGACGCAGGTGTCGACCTTTTGATTATCGATACGGCACATGGCCATAGTCAGGGCGTGCTAGAAGCCGTTCGAAAAATTAAGAATAAATTTGGATCAAAGATCACATTAGTTGCGGGAAATATCGCGACCGGTGAGGCAGCGAGAGCGCTGGCCGAAGCTGGTGCTGACGCAGTTAAAGTTGGAATTGGACCTGGATCAATTTGCACAACGCGAGTGGTCGCTGGTGTCGGCGTTCCTCAGATTTCAGCGATTATGAACGTTGCCGAAGCGCTCAATGGAAGCAATATTAAGATCATTGCTGATGGCGGATTGCGCTACAGCGGCGACATTTGCAAAGCGATTGCAGCCGGCGCACATGCCGTTATGGTTGGAAGTCTTTTTGCCGGCACAGATGAAGCACCCGGAGAGCGAGTTCTTTTCCAAGGTAAAGTGTTCAAAAAATACCGCGGAATGGGCTCGATGGCAGCTATGAAAATGGGCTCTAAAGACCGTTATTTTCAGGGGACGATCAACGATCAAAAATTAGTTCCCGAGGGAATTGAGGGTCAAGTGCCGTACAAAGGACCCATTGGTGATGTCGTCCACCAACTGATGGGTGGATTACGCGCAGGTATGGGATACGTGGGCGCCGACACGATTGAGTCACTGCGAACCAAAGCTCGGTTTGTTGAGATTACTGGCGCTGGATTGCGCGAAAGCCACGTCCATAACATTCAAATTACAGAAGAAGCTCCGAATTATTCAACGCGACCATTTTAATTCAGGAAGCTATGAATTGGCGACTTGCTTTGAGATGAAGTCTTACCTGTCTACCTTGCGAGGTAAATGTGATGATTTTGATCGTTGATTTTGGCTCACAGTATACTGAAGTCCTGAATCGCGTGGTCCGGGAAAGCGGCGCAGAGGTTATGGTCAAACTTCCGGGTCTGTTCGATATGGATGAACTGATTGAAGATGAGCGGATCTCTGGAGTGATTCTATCGGGTGGTCCGCAAAGCGTTTACGCCGAGAAGGCACCAACACTGAATCCCAAATGGCTCAATGGACGTCGTCCTGTTCTGGGAATTTGCTACGGCATGCAGCTGATGGCTCATTTGCTAGGCGGAACTGTTGCGCGTGGAAAAAACGCTGAATATGGCCCGGCCGAACTGATTATCTGTGGTGGTAATTCAGACCTAATTCCCACGATACATCTTCAAGAACAAGTTTGGATGAGTCACGGTGACCACGTTGAGATTTTGCCGACGGGTTTCTCGCAGATCGCCACGAGCTCGGACGGATTGAATGCAGTTATTGCTGATTCTAAAAGGAATCTCATTGGTCTGCAATTTCACCCGGAAGTTGTACACACGGTTCATGGAAAAGCGCTTATCGAACATTTCGTTTACGAAATTTGTGGCGCAAAAAAATCGACCGAAACCAATAAGCACGCGCCCAAAGCACGCGCCATGCTCGCAGAGCAATTGGAGAGGCTTGGAAAGCAAAGCGAAGTCATTTGCGCTTTAAGCGGTGGAGTGGATTCAACGGTAGCTGCAACGCTTGTCAGTGAAGCTATGGGCGAAAAACTTCACTGTATTTTCGTTGACCACGGCCTGTTGCGCAAGGGAGAATTCGAATCAACTCTTAACCTATACAGAGAGAACTTGAACCTGAATGTTCATCCAGTGAATGCCTCAGAGATATTTCTCGAAAGACTCGTTGGCGTCTCGGATCCAGAACAAAAAAGAAAAATAATTGGCAAAACTTTTATCGATGTATTTGAACAAGAGAGCAAGAAATACACCTCCTGCAAGGCTCTTGTGCAGGGAACGATTGCAAGCGACGTGATTGAATCATCTCATTCATCGGCAAATGCACAAGTGATAAAGAGCCATCACAATGTGGGTGGACTTCCAGAGACGATGAATCTCTCTTTGGTGGAGCCATTGAGACATCTGTTCAAGGATGAAGTGCGAGCGCTCGGGCGAGAATTGGGAATTCCAGAGGACTTTATCAGGCGCCACCCGTTTCCCGGACCAGGCCTTGCGCTTCGTGTTCTTGGCGAAGTCACACAGGACCGCCTGGCCCTGCTGAGAGATGTCGATTCAGTTCTTATTGACCAGCTGAAACGGGAAGGAAAATATGATGCCGTTTGGCAGGCGTTTGCCGTGCTTCTTCCTGTCAAATCGGTTGGGGTTAAGGGAGATGGAAGAAGCTATGATTCAGTTGTGGCTTTGAGGTGTGTTGGATCAAGAGATGGCATGACCGCCGATTGGTCGAAACTTCCACTTGAATTTTTGGCGAACGTTTCGCGTCGGATTACCAATGAAGTCGCTGGCATTAGCCGCGTTGTCTACGACATCACCTCGAAGCCCCCTGCAACCATTGAATGGGAATAACGCGTCAAAAAACCCCTTTCTCGCGACAAGATGACTTGAGAGCAAGGTCGCTTTGGGCTACGGTCCTGGCGCTTATAAGCGAAAATCACAATCAGGAGGGATCTCGTCATGGATTACAAAGTCAAAGATGTCGGCTTGGCATCCCAAGGCCGCAGAGAAATTGAAATCGCCGAAAAAGACATGCCCGGCCTGATGATTCTTCGCGAAAGATTCGGGAAGACCAAGCCTTTGAAGGGTGCGCGAATTGCAGGCTGTTTGCATATGACCGTGCAAACCGCGGTACTTATCGAGACTCTCGTTGAATTGGGTGCGGAAGTTCGCTGGTCAAGTTGTAACATTTTCTCAACAACTGACACAGCCGCAGCAGCAATTGCAAAAGCAGGAATTCCAGTTTTTGCTTGGAAGGGTGAAACTGAAGAAGAGTACTGGTGGTGTGTTGAGCAGTCGTTAAAATTCACTGGCGGCAAGGGTCCGAATATGATCCTCGACGACGGTGGCGACTTGACTGGCCTTGTTCACAAGAAATTCCCTCAAATGTTGAGCGAAATCCGTGGAATCTCTGAGGAGACAACCACAGGCGTGCATCACCTCTACCAGATGATGAAGCGCGGAGAGCTCAAGGTACCCGCAATCAACGTGAACGACGCAGTCACGAAGAGCAAATTTGACAACCTCTACGGCTGTCGCGAATCGCTCGTCGATGGCATCAAGCGCGCAACGGACGTTATGGTTGCAGGAAAAACAGTTGTTGTTTGTGGCTTTGGTGATGTTGGTAAGGGCTCTGCCCGCTCGATGCGCAGCATGGGCGCTCGCGTGATTGTCACTGAGATTGACCCTATCAACGCACTCCAGGCTGTGATGGAAGGTTATGAAGTTCGCACACTTGAAGAGGCTCTTCCGGAAGGCCACGTCTTCGTGACAGCAACCGGTTGCTGTGATGTTATAAAGGCCGAACACATGGCGAAGATGAAAGACCAAGCGATTGTTTGCAACATTGGTCACTTCGACGTTGAGATCGACGTTGCCGGCCTGAAAGCTTACTCTGGAGTTAAGCATACCAACGTGAAGCCACAGGTCGACAAGTTTAAATTCCCAGCTGGCAATGAAATCATCTTGCTGGCCGAAGGACGTCTTGTGAACCTAGGTTGCGCAAATGGTCATCCATCGTTCGTGATGAGCACAAGCTTCACGAATCAGGTTTTGGCGCAAATCGAGCTGTTCCAAAACTCCAAGAACTATTCGGTTGGCGTGTATCTTTTGCCCAAGAAGTTGGACGAAGAAGTGGCTCGGCTTCACCTTGCAAAACTGGGTGTCAGCCTCACACAACTCAGCAGCAAACAGTCTGAGTACCTGAATGTTCCGGTCGATGGCCCATACAAGCCAGATTCATACCGCTACTGAATAATGAAAATGGGGAGCGCTAAAGTGCTCCCCATTTGTGTGTCTCATTGAACTCTGATTCAGAAAATTAATTCCACTCGCGGATTGCAATTCTTCATCGATGTTTGAGTTAATTCAAAAGTACCGATTGCCCTGAATCTGGATGAGGTTCGCATTCATCCGCCAGCTCACGCATCCGAGCAAGACTCACATTGAAATATTTATTGCAATAATGACATCGAATTTCAGCGGGCGTTCCTTCATTAACCATGCTCACCAATTCAGCGCGTCCAAGCTGTTTTAGCATGCGCTCCACCGAATCATTGGAGCATGAACAACCCCAAGAAGGATTGACACTGTTGATGGCTCTGACCGCATGAGGAATCAATTGAGAAGCCAGCTTGTCTGGATCATGGTTTGAATCGCCAAATATCGTGCGCAGGGGAGGGAGTTGATTCACGTGATTCCAGAGCTCTTGTGAGACTTCTGGTTTCAAATTTGGCAACTCGAGATAGATAACACCAACCGCACACAGTTGACCATCGGATGGGCTGTGCCAACAATCAACTCGAACGCGGGTGTTCATTTGGTAGCTAGTTTCAAGGTGATCGTTTGCCGCAACTTCCAGCGAGGATGTTTCTATTCCGGAAATCCCTTCAAAAAGATGACCTCCTTGACCTTTAGAGCGCAGCGAGCGCACGACCCAAGGAAAAACCGGCTGCTCGCCGCGATTCATTTCCTGAATAATGGCCGACTCTGAATTGCTCTCAAGGTAACCTCGAGTCACCGCATGCCTGGTCGTTTCAACACCCATTGTGAAATCGTTTCCGGCATGAAACCGAACGTTAATTCTCTCTTCGTCTTCCAAAATAGATGCGAGCAGGACTCCAGTCAGAAGCCCCTTGCCAAGCAATTCCGCCTGGGGGCCAACCAATCCATGCAATGCTTGAGCATGCCTCGCCAGCGACGTCAGGTGGATCATTCGAAAGGCGTAACGAGTCTCGACATCGGTGCCGTAGAACAGGTAGTCTTGAAACATTTAGAAATCCTTCGTGGTCGCGGCCACTCAACTACTACAAGGGGTCGCGTAACACAGGTCATCTGAGGAGTGAAGTGTGAAAGTCCTTGTCACTGGTGGAGCAGGATATATCGGGAGCACGGTCTGTTCGGCGCTGAAGGACGGCGGCCACACCCCAGTCATTCTAGACTCTCTTGTGACTGGTCAAGAGGTGTTTACTCAGGGGCACATCTTCTACAAAGGAGACATTGCCGACCAAGAACTCGTGACACGAGTTTTAAATGAGCACAAAGATATTCGCCTCGTTGTTCATTGCGCCGCATTGATTGTGGTTCCAGAGTCGATGGAGAAACCTTACGAGTACTATCGAGAAAATGTTTCCAAATCGATTGAACTTTTTAAATCGCTCGTTGACCACAAGATCGAAGGGGTGGTTTTCAGTTCATCGGCATCTATTTACGATGTTGTTGAACGCTTCAAGGTCTCTGAGGCCTCACCACTGAAGCCACAAAGCCCTTACGCGCGAACAAAATATATGATGGAAATGGTGTTGAGGGATTTCGCCAGCGCATATGGAATGAAAGCTATAGCATTGCGGTATTTTAACCCCATTGGAGCAGATCCAAAATTGCGAAGCGGCATTCACGTCCGTGAGCCTTCTCATGTGGTTGGTAAACTTGTGGACTGCGCGCGGGGAAAGATCAAAAAATTTGAAGTGACCGGTGTAAATTGGCCAACGCGCGATGGCAGTGGTCTCAGAGATTATATTCATGTCTGGGACCTCGCACGCGCACACGTTGCTGCACTCGAGAACTTCGCGGACGTTTTTGCCTCAAGCGAGCACGCAGGCGCCGATAATTATCAAGTCATTAACCTCGGAACTGGACATGGGATAACCGTTAAAGAACTGCTCACAGCCTTTGAACGAGTTTTTGGTGCCACGCTTAACAAGGGCGAGGCCCCACCGCGCCCGGGTGACAATGCTGGCTCGTACGCAAGTTGCGAGAAAGCAGCTGCGCTTCTTGGATGGCACGCCGAGAAAACTATTGAAGATGGGATCAGAGATGCGTTGCGCTGGGGGGCGATGCGTCACTCAGTGCTCGGCTATGACTAATTTTTGAACATCTGCTAAATTTTTTTCCATCAGATTTCCTGCCGCTTTAATTTCACCCGTCTGTCATTCATAGCTCAATCTCTCAAAAGGGGATTGCTGTGAAAAAAACCGTGCTGTTTTCCATTTTTCTTATTTTTAATCTTTCTGGTTGCAACGAATATTTCGAACCACAAAAATCGATCGGCACAGATGCTGATGAAAACACCCCAAAGCCAATCAATTCAGGTGGGCAAGAAAACGACGACAGAGACCAAATACATCAACCAGAGCCACAGATCTTGCCTGCGGCTCATTCCACAAATGACGATGAGCCTATTGAGCCTTGGGACTTCGATGGCGAGAAGAGCGTTATCAGTGAGGGAAATCGTGCTTCAGAATTCACAGATTGGTTAGAGGAACAGAAGCCCTCTAGGGCATTGGAACAGATCATTACGAAGACTGCCCAAGACGAATTCACGCTGCAAAGAAATGTTGTTTTGAGCTTCAGCAGCTTCAGCACGAAATCAAAAATTAAAATATTGACGAAAGGTCACCAGATAACCTTGATAGGCAATGACTTCGGCGACCTCCTCGTAGACAGCACAAGCCCTGAAGGCAATGCGGGTGATGTTCTGATTTTTGCTTCGGGAAAATCGCTGCCAACAGTGATTGCGAAGGGGAAAAATGGTGTGAGAGGGGAGGATGCTGTCTGCACGAGTGCATTGACTCCCTGCGTTCCTCTCGATGATGCACAAACTCGGCTTCAGGCACCGCAAGATAATATCGAGTGGGAGGCAGAATCTGTTGATGAAAATTTTCAATGGGATAATTCGCGACTGACTGATCCGATGCGCAGAGATATCCGAAGTTCAGCTCTTCCTGCAGGTCCCCTAAGCTCTGGGTATTGCGATGGCGGAGAGAGTATACATCTGCGCATCGATGGCGAATTTTGGTCCGGTTACGTAACCCTTCGTCAACACCTCGTGCATCCAAAAGCTAACGCGGCCGGGGTTCAGCAAAGTCCTAGGGATGCGGTTCTCTTTGAAGCACAGCCTGGGAAAAACGGCTTCTCCGGCGGAAATGTCAGAATTTTGCGATATTCCAAATTTGAAAACGAAATTCAAGTTTATACGTCAGAGGGTGATGGAGGATACGGTGGACTTCGTATGAAAAGTCCGGCATCTGCGAAAAGCTCTGAACACACTTTAAGTTCGCAAAAAAGAGGCGAGGAGCTCATTACCAGTGGCATTTCAGCCCACTACCGGATGGTCGGAAATTGCGCGAGCGAATTTGGTCGGCCTCCTCATTACATCAATGAAATCATTCCAATTAGATTCTCCGCAGATAAAATTGCCACAACAACGCAAGAATTATTGATAAGAAGAGAACTCATAATCCCGGCTCAGAGCGAAGGAAAGGATGATTTATTGAGCCTTAATCCGCGCGCGCCATCTGGAGTGCGCGGGCGCCCAGGAAAAGTGGATGTAAAAAAAGTCAAAGACTGGATGACCTGGAGAGCATACATCCCGAAATATTATCCAGTGCCAGCCGATTCACGAACTCAATCAACGGAACCAGAAATGTTGGGAAGATTCTCACTTGAAACGTTCGGACTCAAGACACTGCCATTGAAGTACTGAGAAATTTCAAACTCGATTGCAGGTTCACCTGTCGCATCGATTGGTCCATATTTGCTTGCACCATCAGCGGTAAAATCTGGACTCTGCAGCACTCCAGCAAGCTTTGCGGGGTTATTTCCTCCGGCTTTGTACTGCGCAGTCCTGGACAAGAGTAAACTATCGAACGCTTGCCGCTCGATGTCGAGGACACTCTCACCCGCTGAAAGCTCACGACGCAGGTAAGAAAGAAATGAACCTGAACGTTGAACCGGAACTCGCGCACCATTGAGGAACTGGTCTGCAATGGATTGACGCCCACCTGCTTCTTGCCACGTCCGATCGCCAAGATATCGAACAGAGCGTGCCTCATAGAATGCAAATGTATTTGCAATGAGACGAACTCGATCGAGGGAATCGGGAACAAACAACGCTGTGAAGGGAACATGCGCGGGTGCCTTGATTGATGAAGGATCGAATTTTCTCTTCTCTTGTGCAGCTTTTTTCCTCGCTTCTGCCACTATTTTTGCGTATTCAGGGCCCCTGTGTTTGCCATCCTGTGGGCCAAGGAGCGACTTGACGGGTTCCTGAAAAAGATCGGAAAGCTCGTCAACAAATTCTACGCGTTCGATTTGAAAACCTTCGCTCTTGCAGACAGCTTCAAAGGCTTTCGACATCTCTACCCCGTAGCCATCCGCGGGCGACATGATTGAAACAGTCTTGCGATTTTGTTGTTTGAGGTAGCTCACTTGAGCTCTTGCCTGTGATTGAGCGAGCGTCCCCATGCGGACAATGTAATTTGCATCCAATTCTTGTGCTAAAGTAACGGGACCCAACGCAAACAATGGAACGCCAAAAAACGCCGCAACTGAAGCCGCTCCTATTACCTGCCCACCCTGAAATGGGCCGATGATTGCATGAACTTTTTCTTTCAAAATTAGGTCCATTGTTGCTATTTCACTGGCACCTGAGTCGTTCGCGACGGTCTTTACAAAAACCTGATAATCGACACCATTTGCAGCTCTCGAATTCAAAAACGCTGCTAGACCTTTTAATGCACGCAGCTGCAGGCGAGAGAAAACACCACTTCCAAGTGGTAAAACCAGTCCGACGCGCATGTGCCGCGGGTCATCTTTGAGAAGAGTGTCGACTCGCTCACGAATTAAATCGACGGGCAATTGTTGATTGAGGCGAACGAGAGAAGATGCATTTACATTGCGGAGTTCGGTAATCACAGCCTGAAGGTTACCAATTCGAAAATTTCGAAAGACAGCAACTGGATCCTGCTCGTTTGCTGAAGATGCTCCCGCGCTATGGCTAGAGACTGAATTGGGCATAGATTGATTTTCACCTAAAACTGCGGCCGGTGGCGGCTGGTCTTCCCTCGCTTTTTCGACCGCTTCAGCTGGTTGGGATGGCATGGGTGTTGCCACTTGAGCGGCTGCGGCCTGCAGCGCTGCGGCCGCCTCTGCCTTTGCCTTTGCCTTTGCCTTCAAATTTTCACCGATACGCTGCTTCACATCATCTCTGGAGAGGCTCCAATCACCAAGAATTTTTAATTCAACCTTGCTGATGCCAGCAACGTCCATCACTTTGGCAAGCTTCTCAAGTTGCGTGACTTCAAATTGCGAATCTTTGAGCTGACGTCCAACTTCTGACCCCAAACCATAAACTCGCGCTTTATAGGTTGCGGGGAAAACAGGGTCTGAATAGCGTTTAAGCAAATCCCGAGCCTCTGCGTAGGATCTATCCATGACGTAAATTTGCACCAATGCATAGAAGCAAAGTGGAGAAATAGTTGAAGGCAATGATGAAGAACTCAACGCGAGTTCGAGATGACTGCGCGCTTGTTTTTGGTCATCACGGATGCTGTAGATGATGCCAAGACGACATCGTGCGAGAGCAAGATCGGCGGATGCGGCCATGGGATCGCTCTGAATCGCTTTAAATTTATCAAAAGCTTCATCAAAGTTTCGCAGCTGAAAAAGATGTTCGGCTTGATCGGTGGCTTCACTTGCGGCGAATGAAACCGCCTGAGGTGCAAGGACTAGGGAAAAGAGGCAAGCTAAAGATAGCTGCCTCAAAAACCTCGCGTTAAATAACTCAATCAGGGCTCGCAACACGAACCATTGCCGTGCGCAAGATACGTTCTCCAATTCGGTAGCCAGACACGAATTCATCGACGACCATTTCCTGCTGAAGAGTCGCATCAATTGTCTTGGCAATGGCATTGTGGAAATTCGGATTGAAAGGCTCACCCTTTCCTGGAAGTTTTTCCACACCATGCTTTTTGAGAGTATCTGCCAGTACCTTTGAGACTAGCTGGACCCCTTCAACAATCGAAGCCACTTGTTTGCCCTCTTCAGTGTCCACGTTCACGGTCAACTGCTCAATGACCGTCATTGCCTTGTCGAAGGAATCGATGACGGGAAGCAAGTCGCGAGCGAACTCAGAGATGCAGTAGCTACGGAGGTCTGACTTTTCTTTGTCCCATCGCTTACGAGAATTTTCAAAGTCAGCGGCGATTCGATACATGCGATCATTGGTTTCGTTGAACTTTGCTGTTATTTCATTAACTTGAGCCTGAAGAGCAGAGACCTCACTAATTTCAGCGGAAGATGTGCTACTTCCTTGTGCACTTTCAGACACACCTTCAGATGCCATTGAATCCTGAGCTGAGTTTCCGGGCTCGGAGCCTGAGCCCCCATGAGAAGAAGCATCAGAAGTCAGGTTGAAGCGTCCCATTTGCGTGCTGAAATACATAAAGTTGCCTCCTGAGAGTCACATAACTAAAAAGCACGCTCAATGTAAGCAAGACCCGCGGCGGGTCAACCATGTCTTGGAGGAAATTTCCAGGCCGACGCTTGCCAAGCAGATGAGCCCGGGAAACAATAAGATGCCTTTAGATAGCGATGAATCTGCGAAGGAAAGACGCACATGCTCGACCCAAAATATGTTCGTGACAACCTCGACCTCATTAGCAAAGCGGCACAAGTCAAACGGATTGCATTTGACGCAGAAAAATTCGCTGCAGTGTTTGACTCCCGTTTGGCTGCCCTTGAAGAAACTGAGAATCTGCGTCGCCAGCGCAACGAAGGGTCGGACGCCGTAAAAAAAGCCAAGACTCCGCAAGAGCGAGAATCACTTTTGAACGCCATGCGCGAGGTTGGCCAGAAGTTGACTGGCGCGGAAGCCCGCCTGCGTGAGATCGAGGCCGAA
>Ga0214923_10007617_pt1 | contig 11755 bp, 18 predicted proteins | sample LL1510_MetaG_FD_177993 | JGI IMG/M metagenome (GOLD analysis project Ga0214923, IMG submission 177993) | Freshwater microbial communities from Lake Lanier, Atlanta, Georgia, United States - LL-1510 | ecosystem: Environmental > Aquatic > Freshwater > Lake | place: USA: Georgia | collected... | reverse complement strand
GGCAAAGCAGAAGACTACGCCATCGTCTGGGATGACCAAGAGGAGTTCAAGCGTCTATATCGGGACTATCGAGCGCACTACGGTGTCTTAGAGGCCACGTGGAAGACGCTACAGCTACTGTACGGGGCCGAGTTAGCCGACAAGCTGCTCAAACACTGCAGAAACCCTTCATTTGACTCGGGTATCAAAAGGTGTTAGACTATGGTTATGGTAAAGAACAAAGGAGAGAAGCAGATGAGAGCAAGTTTACGCAATAGCATTGATCGCGAAGTGCAGGCTAGCAAAGAGATTAGCGTCGCTGTGCAGACTGCGCGGGAAAACGGAGTCACTGATGCTCAGATCATAAGGTATCTGGTCGCTATGCTGGGCCGTGCTGAGGCTGAGATGGGACCCAAGAAGTTTCAAGAGTTTCACCCCTTCAATGTAAAGTTTCTCGGTAGAATGAAGCCGTTGGGTGATGTACAGAGTTGGATGGGGGAGGCAGCATGAGAGAGGGTAAGCGAGTCCTTCCGGGGGAGGCTCAGGAAGAGTTTTGGGATCGGATGGTTGGGTACTCCTTCTGGTTTGCAGCTGGGGCAATCTCGGTGCTGGTTTGGCTGGATTTGGCATAGTTTAGCTTTTTAGCTCTTTAGCTTTTTGGTATAAAGCAACAAGAATCAGACTAAAAAAAGGTCAGACTAAGAAAAAGCAAGGTGAGTCTCATACCCTAATAATCCTCAATTATAACGGCCACCAAGACAATTCATTCATTATAAACATTAATGAATTTAAAAACTATCTCACAGAAAAATTCTCCAGAAAAATCTTGTACAGAAATCCGAGTCTAAATCCGAGTCTAAATCCGAGTCTAAATCGTACTTATAGAGCTTCTATATAAACACTGAGCATACTACGTCTACTACGTCTACTACGTCTACTACGTCTATAATTCCTTTAAAACAAAAAAAATCTTGTACAGAAAATCCATGCTAAAACGCCTACTAACACCGTTATTCTTAATTGAATGGATTTCTACTCTCATTCTCATTTGTGGAGTCTATCTTACTGCCATTAACTACTATCCTATTAATGTTTACGTTTCTCTTTTAGGTAATTTTGGATGGTTGATTATAGCAATTGTTTGGCGCAAGTATAGTCTCATTACTGTTCAAAGCATTATTGTGATTTTATTCATTGCGGGATTATTACGTTCATGACCGAAAACTATACAATTCAAAATCTTTACAAGAAATCAGTAGAAGAAGTACTGATATTCAAAAAGAATGACAATGAAATTCGTATTACTATTGGATTTCGTTGGGGATCTGTCTTTGCTACATTAAATGATGAACAAGTTGAGATTCTACGTTCATTAAAAGAAGACGAATCCATTGATGTTTATGATGAATTCAGTGCTGATCTGAATTATTTGGATGATGGATGGTTTGAGAATATTGAGTTTAGTGGGGAAATTTCTGCGTCGGAAAAAAGACGTCTAAGCGAACTTTGGGAAGAAAATTCATTCGAAGCACTGGAAAGCGAGGGTTGGTATCAGATAGATACCGAATTATGGTTTATTGGGCCGTTAGATTTGAAGTTGAATGATGACTGATGTTAGATTAAAAGACAGATGTGATACCATACTAAGATCGTTGCTTGGTGAGAGAATGGTGGAACAATGGTGGTATTCGAGAAACAAGGCGTTTGATATGCTGACTCCTCAGGAAATTTGGGAATCTGGAGATGTCAATAGAGTTTATGGTTATTTACTAGATCAGATTAATGGAGATTACTTATGAAATTTGCTGAAATGAGTGTTGATGAACAGAATACGTTTAAAGAATGGTTGGGTGGATTACTACGTGATGGTATCGTGACCATTACGTTTACAAAGCGTGATGAATCAGAACGAGTCATCAGAGCTACTTTAAATGAAAACATGATTGCCGAGACCAGTGGCCTTGGGAATAGAGTGAATACGAACGTCATTAGTGTTACTGACGTTGAATTGGGGGAGTGGCGATCAATTCGTTATGATTCAATCAAGGAGATTCGATTTGACCTTAAGAATTAATAGTTTATTGTCCGATGAGGAAATCGAGGACTGCATTGATGGGTCCTCGGACGTAAGAATGTTGCGGGAGATCATCGAGATGACTCAATTAGAAAATCTTCTTGATGAGAAGGATTTCGCCGATCACTTTGCAGATAGAATCCGTGGATTTATTGATGCTGATTCCGATGAAGAATACGATACTGCCTATGAGAATAACTACAATTGGGGATTTTCCATAGCCGAGAATATCAATAGCTTGTTGGTGTCGAAGTGGACTACATATGGAATATAAATAATATGTAAAATAAAAACAGGAGATAATGATGCCGGCACCCACATCTGGTTCCATTAGTTTATCAGCACACATACACACCGAATACCAAAAGACACCAACGGTTCCAGCTGGGTTTGCCGCATCATACCATAAACCTGTTTCCTTTACTACTGGTAGAGATATGAGTAGAATGTTAACAGGTGTACCCATTTGGGATGGATTGGGTGATAAAACTGCGGCACACAATTGTTATGGTGCAACAGTGAGTACAGGATCGTTTCCATATCAGCTTCCTTATGGGACATTCAAAATACTAGGATCACCCACCGACTACAATCTAAAATATTCAAGAACATTAATACCGGGATTGACCAATGTAACAGGAATTGCTGTTGGTACAAGACCTAATAACATTAAATTTTCTGATTATTATGGTACCTTTTTTCCCTTTTACAGTAATCTTGTATTGAATAGTGCTGGGACTACTACTTACACCATTGGAGCTGGTCTTTTTTGGATAAAAGCTGTGGTGGTTGGAGGTGGAGGAGGAGGCGGTGGTTCTGATATTTGCTCAGGTGGTGCTGGGGGTGCCGGAGCTAAAACTGAAAGTACTTTTTATGTAGTGAGTTGTTGCTCTAGTCAAGCGCTTCGATTTACTGTGGGTGCTGGTGGTGGGGGCGGTGCTGCCCAGACGCTTGGGCCTTGGTATTGTGGAGGAGCAGGAACAGGGGGTTCTGGATATGCTACTGGGGGAACAGGTGGTCTTCCTGGAAGAGCGAAATTTTCGGGAAGAGGCGGCGGAGGCGGAGGTAGTTCGGCAATAGAATGGTTACCTAATGGTAGCGGTGGTACTGGATATTTACTTGTTTCCGCCGGCGGAGGCGGAGGCGGAGGCGGTGCCGGGCAATTCTATAATTCGCAATCTGCTGGTACCTTTGCAGCCGCAGGTTGCAATGTTGCCGGGGGTGGAGCTTATGGTTTATATGGAGGGAGTGCAAACTATGCCGGATACAGCGGCACCGGAAATAGCGCGCTTAATACAGGTTATACACTTCACACGGGATTCACTTGTTGTGAGGCTACTGCTTCTTGTAAAGGATATAATGGTGTAGGTGGAGCAGACCTCTACACCTATTATTACAAAACATACATTAGATGCGTCTATGGTGGCGTTTTTAATTGTCCCTTTGGTGTTAATGGCTATTTCTGTGATGCACTTTATAATGATAATTGTTTAAATGAACTTGTCGGAATAGGCATAGACACCGGAGGCGCAGGAGGAGGTGGCGGAGGTTATGGTAATCCTGGATTTCTCCCTCCTTCGTTTGTATATGATTTGTACGGAGATGGAAGCTGTTATACTATAAACTACACCAATATTGAAACAATTGGCGGAGGGGGGATGGAGGGTCTTTCATTTGTCAGAGACAATATAACAGGACAAAGTACTTTTGAATATGCTTTCAGAAATAGACGAAGCTCGTATTCTGAAGGCAGAACACCTCCCAATGATTCACCATTTCAACAAATTCTTGTTGCAGGTCAGGGAGGGGCAGGTGGCACCAATGGTTCTGGCACCAATGGTTTTGCAGGCGCAGTTTCTATTAGTATCACAAATGCAGATAACGAATATTCCTTGTTTTCTTTAACTTCGATATAGGATAAAAATGGAACGATCTTATAAAATACAAAATCTAGTTACAACTAGTAATGATGAAAATCTAATCAAAAAGGTAATTGCGGTACAATTTTTATTAACCGTTACTGAAAACAACAATAGTTTTTCAGGTAGTTGTGTAATAGATGTACCATTTGACGACAATATAATTTATACTCCCTTTGACGATTTAACTGAAGAACAGGTAATGTCATGGATAGATGCCAGTATTTTAGAATTTAGACTAGATGAAGTACAAAATGTGTTTGAAACTCAAAAAATTGTCATTGAGAATTTCTCTCCCCCTTGGGTTAAACTCAATATCGGCGACATTGATATGAAACCAACTCCTAGTTTTGTACAGGAAGAATCTAGATATCTAGATCCTCCTCCATCTTTTGATGATTTAGTATCAAACGTGGTAAATAGAATTTTAGTGGAAAAGGGATTAGCATTGTAATGTTCATTCCTAGAATACAAATTACATTAAATAATGAAACCAATGAAATATGGCCATCCGATGATTGGTCTCGACAAGAAATAATGCGTATTTTAGGAAATTCTCAGATAGAATTTGACTATGTTCAAACCACAATGGGAATGCCAGCACTAAAATTTCGTAATGCCAAAGATTATAGGCGAGTTTTATCAATTATCGATGAAAAGTATAGACTTGACACGAAAAACTAATTACATTATAATAATGATATGATAAATTTTGAGGTGATAAATGCCTAGAGCAGAAAAAGTAGTAAATCCAAAAAATGTAGTTGTTGGTGCTGAACCAGATGCCACAACAATTGTTGCTGGAACAGAAGGTTATACTACCAAATTTATTTCTGCAATGAATTGGTATTCTATTGATAATAATAAAGCAGATGCTCGAAAATTCATCAGAGAATATATCAAGAAAAACAGAGTAATTGATTTAAAAGACTTTGATAGAGTAAAAGATAATGAAATTAGACCAACGTATGGTTGGATTGCGAGATTACTATCCAGAGGAGCCAATCTAAGCGATTTTCATGTAGAAAATTTCAATACTTATATTCTTCACATTCTAAAAAGTGTAAATTCTGTTCAAGTACAAAATACCGTTATAAATTCTAATAAGCCATCTATCCAAAATGTTATGAATGAGAAGATTTCTTCATACATTGGCACCTTAGAGGGTGCATATGATGCCTATATAACAGAAGGAACTGAGTTTTCATTAGATGCAGATATGAAAGCGAAGGAAATTCCTCAAGTATATGTTTCAAAGATTGAAGAGTGGGCTAAGAACAAACTTCGCGAATGGATCGAAATCACTGAAGGCAAGGATGCTCAGTTAAACGAAGCTTTTTCTCATTATACCAAGACATCCAAAAAAGATGTTGCGAAGTTTTTTGCTACCATGATTCAAGACTGCGAGAAATATGGCGCATTTAAGAAAGCTAATCGTAAACCTCGCACTGTTCGCCAAAAGACTCCTGCACAGCAGATTAAAAGTCTAAAATACAAGACTAAAGATGAAGAACTCAGTGTAAGTTCAGTTAATCCAATGGATATTATTGGCGCATCTGCAGTCTGGCTATTCAATACGAAGAATCGTAAGCTATCAGTTTATCGTACAGATTCAGGACAAGGTCTTCAGATTAAAGGTTCATCTTTGCAGAACTATGATCCGGAAATTTCCGAGACAAAAACTTTAAGAAAACCTGCAGAACAGCTTCAGGAATTACTCAATGCTGGTAAAGTATCTCTTCGGAAGTTTATGGAAGGTATTAAAACTAAAGGCGGCGAGGTAAATGGTAGAGTGAACGCAGAAATGTTAATTATACGAGTAGTTCGATAATATATATTATTTTATCGAGATATACTATGGCACTTAAGCTGTCTTATTGTCAATTGATCAGAATTATTTTATCACAAATAGGTGGAACAAGAATCGGACCATCCATCCTAGCACAGATATCTGGCGCCCCTGCCATTGTTCAATCAAAGGGAATAATTCCTAAAGAACTTCAAGAATTAAAATCTTTTATTGATTCAGTCACCAATGCCATTAAATTGTTAGGAAATTATTTAAACGATTTAGAAAGCATTGTTGACGATGTCAACAATCAGTTTTTTCAAAATCCAGCCAATGTAGCTATAAATGCTGCAATCACAGTAGTTGATACCAAATTAGCTGCTGCTACGCCTGGCTCGGCTGAAGAAACAGAATTACAAAACTATAAGACAACTTTACTAGCTTTTCAGGCAAATACTAATATATTGTCTGGTGTCACAAAAGCATCACCTGTTGGTAATGGACCAGGTGATTGTAGTATTATGGATATTCTTGGTGACGTTTGCGATCCAAATTCAACTAGTGAGGATTTAATTTCCATTAATCAATTATTAGATGGATTGAAAAAAGGAGATCTAATAAAAGCTTTAACTGCTAAATTATCTGCTGCTTCCGGTATAACTGGATTGCAGGGTGAGATTAGCAATTTAAGAACAGAATTAAATCAGTTCAATACTAATTTTAGAACTATTTTGAATGGAAAAGTTTTAAAGACTGCTATAACTTCTCAAATTAATAATATAGTATACAATTTATTAACTGGATGTGGCACTAATTTTTTAAACTTAACTTTAAAAGATACCGTTAAAGATAAATTAGCACCATATGTAGCTTTATTAGAAGCACAACAACAACTTAATGCATATACTGATCCTAATACAGGAAATGTAATATACACAGGTTAATTAGGAATCATTATGATAGTAGTTGATTATAATCAAACTGCCATTTCAAATTTAATGGCAGAAATAGGTGGAAGAACAGATGTTGAAATGAATGTGCCTTTACTAAGACATATGATTATCAATTCTCTTAGAGGGTACAAGCAAAAATTTGGTAATGAATTTGGTGACTTAGTTATTGCGTGTGACAATATGAAATATTGGAGACGTGAAGTATTTCCTTTTTATAAAGCAGGTCGCAAAAAGGCTAGAGAAGCATCTGGATTTGATTGGAAATTAATTTTTGAAACTCTTAGTAAAATAAGAGAAGAAATCGATTTAAACTTTCCGTACAAGGTAATTAATGTCCATGGTGCTGAGGCAGACGACATCATTGCTGTTTTAGCTGAATGGTCTCAGACAAATGATCTAATGAATACAAATCCTTTTATGGAAGGGGATTCCAAACCCTTTCTTGTTATATCCGGCGACCATGATTTTATTCAGTTGCAGAGGTACAAGAATGTCAAACAGTTTTCGCCAATTCAAAAAAAATATGTTAAATCTAACACGACGCCGGAAAGATATGTTTTGGAACATACAATCCGCGGTGATAAGGGAGACGGAATTCCAAATGCTTTCTCAACAGACGACTGTTTCGTCAATGGAATCAAACAAAAATCAGTGTCAACAAAAAAGTTAGAGGAATGGTTAAATGATCCAACTCTATTGCCTAAAGATGATGAATTCTTAAAAAGATTTAATCGTAATAAACAATTGATTGATTTTAGATGTATCCCCAATGATCTTAGAGAAGAAATTATTAATAATTTCGAATCAAGTCCAGTAAAAAATAAAAGTAAAATGTTAAACTATTTTATTGAAAATAAAATGAAAAACATGCTTGAGCTTATAGAGGATTTTTAATGAAAACACTAGTACCCCAGGTTTTAGATGAGTTTGAAAAAGCTAAAACAAAAGAAGCCAAAATTAAAGTTTTAAAAGATTATGAAAGCGCAGTTCTAAGAGGACTACTTCAAATTAATTACGACGAAAGAGCAGTAATGGATTTACCCGAAGGTGAACCTCCTTTTAAGAAAAATAAAGAATTGCCTGCAGGTTATTCTGAAACAAACTTGTATGCAGAGTTTAGGCGGTTTTACGTTTGGTTAGATAGATCTGTTAACTTAAATAAGATTCGTAAAGAACAATTGTTTATTCAAATGCTAGAAGGTATTCATTGGTCTGAAGCTGAGGCAGTATGCTTAGCCAAGGATCGTAAATTGCAAACTAAGTGGAAATCTTTAAAGGAAAGTATTGTGCGAGAAGCTTATCCAGATTTAATGCCTCCTAAGCCATCAGAGGAAATGGATATCCCCTTGCCAAAAGTAAAAATAGCAACAGTTGTAAAGTAATGCGGTGGTTCTTCGGGAAAAAACCGCCGCCCGAACCAACTAGAACTTGGGCGGACCACACGCAGATACCAAAAGACCCAGTTTTTGATTCAAGAGCGGTTAATTATTGGAAATATAGAGGGTTTGACAAGTAATACATATTATATTAAAATAAGATTTATTTTGAGGAGTGTTTATGTCATTAGTTGGTCCATGGTTAAATGATATTGGTAGTAAAAAAAGTAAAAAAAAATATGCATCTGCTGAGGCTAAACGTAAAGATTTAGAGCTCAAAGCAGAATGGTCTAAACTTAAACAACAAATAGATAGTACTGCGAAGGTAATTAAATCTCGTCCTTCAACACGTTCTATCTTTAAACTAGGGCCTCCGCCTGGTCGTGAAACCCCCTTTATTCCCAGTCATGATTCCGGTGCAGCTGTTGCTGCTAAGAAAGCTTCACCTGTGTATACTGGAACAAAAATTATTGGAATTGGAACAATGCACAAAAGCAATGCTGTGCCTATTTTTAGTGACGATGAAGCAAAGGCAATTTCTTCAATGAGGCGATAATGAAAATAGTTTTAGTTACAGGAGGGTTTGATCCAATACATTCTGGCCACATTACATATTTTGAACGAGCAAAAGAATTAGGTGATAAACTTATTGTTGGTATTAATTCTGATAAATGGCTTACACAGAAAAAGGGCAGAGCATTCATGCCTTGGTTCGAACGTAGTAAAATTATTCAAAATTTAAAGATGGTGGATTACGTTATCTCCTTTAATGATGATGATAATAGTTCTCGATTAGCAATTAAACTTCTTAGACAAACTTTTCCCAATGATACTATTATCTTTGCCAATGGTGGGGATAGGACTAAAGATAACATTCCTGAGATGAACATAGATGACCCAAATTTAGTTTTTGAGTTTGGCGTGGGTGGCACGAATAAAATGAATTCAAGCAGTTGGATTCTTGAAGAATGGAAGGCACCTAAAACAAATAGACGATGGGGATACTACAGAGTATTACATGAAGTACCAGGTGTTAAAGTTAAAGAACTTACAGTCGAACCTTGGCATCAACTTAGTATGCAAAGACATTTCAAACGCAATGAATTTTGGATGGTAACCGAAGGAGAAGCAACAGTAAAATCATTAGATGATTCTCATAGAATTTTGAAGGCACAGGAGCATACATTTATTCCAAAAGAAAATTGGCATCAACTTTGGAATAATACACCTAACCCTTTAAAGATTGTAGAAATTCAATACGGCGAAGAATGTATTGAAGAAGACATTGAACGTAATTAATAGGAAATATTTTATGACAATTCCAAGCAGTCCCGCAGATCGTAAGGCAATTTTAGATTGTATGAAAGAAATTAGTGCTTCCATGGCACGTATTGATGCTGAACGAGATTTAATTCGTGAAGCAATTAAAAATATTTGCGATCAACAAAATCTTTCTAAGAAAACTTTTCGCAGAATGACTAAAACTTATCATAAACAAAATTTTAATCAAGAAGTCGAGGAACATGAAGAATTTGAATCCATGTATCAGACTATTACTAATTCTACAACAATGAGTAAAGTAGCATGAGGCAATTGTACATTCTAGAGGCAAAATGGCACGATAAGATTAATAGAGTTAGACACACTGAAATAGTCGGTGTCTTTAATGATCTTGACAAACTAGAAAATGCCAAGCAACAAATTATTCTTAAATCGCATGAATACAGTTCTGTAAGTTTTGGTGTAAATGCGGAAATACAACCATTTCATGCTTAAAAAATAAGCATATAAAATAACCTTTCGGTTGACACGGGTATCTTTTTCATTTATAATTATGAAATAATGGAGAAAGACATGAAAACCGCAAAACGACGTAACCCTGTAGCAAAAGATCTTCGTACACCGAAGTATCGTCCTAGAATTGAGGAGAACAAAACCTCCTACAAGCGTAAATTTAAAAATGAACACCAGGCAAATGTATTTTATTCTTAATTGAAATTATATGAAAAGCATTTTTAATATTCTTGAAGACCTTGCTGCAGATAATTCTCGTCTTGCGAAGGAATCAATTCTTAGAAAACATGCTAGTAATGATGTTCTAAAGAATGTATTTCGTTTAGCATATGATCCTTTAATAAGTTACTACATTAGAAAAATTCCTGAGTATAATCCAAAAGTTTATATTCCTGTTCCGACCTTAACATGGGCAATGAATCAACTTGAAAATGAATTTGCCACTCGTAAAAAAACTGGCAATGCTGCTATTAATCATTTAACATTTATTTTGGAGTCACTTAATGCAGAAGATGCCAGCGTTATTGAAAGGATTATCAAACAAGACCTTCGATGCGGAGTCGGTGAACCCACCATTAACAAAATCTGGCCCGGACTCATTAAAACGTATCCCGTCATGTTGGCTTCTGGATTCGAACAGAAGCTTGTCGACAAAATCGGATTCCCGGCATATGTCCAGCTCAAATTGGACGGTATGCGCTTTAACGCAATCATCCGCAACGGAGAAATAGAATTTAGGAGTCGTAATGGCAGGCAATTGGATATCGCTTCAGATTTATTTGGTGAGGCATTTGTTGGGTTGGCAGAAGTGTGTGGTCTTGACTGCGTATTTGATGGTGAACTTCTTGTGGTTGATGGAGCTGGTAAATCGCTTGATCGTAAGACCGGAAATGGTATTTTAACTAAAGCAATTAAGAATACGCAATCCAAAAAAGAAGGTGAAATGGTTCGCGCAACACTATGGGATATGATTCCCATGGATGTTTTTCTTCGCGGTAAGTATACTGTTCCCTATAAGACTCGTTTTAGTAATCTAGTAAAAAATATTAATAAATTCAAGAAGAAATCTTCTCTCGGACATCTTATCAATGTAGTTGAGACAATAACTGTTGAAGATCAATATACTGCAAATAAGTTATTCAATAAATTCTTAGACGAAGGACAAGAAGGTATTATTCTTAAGTCAATGAATGGTATTTGGGAAGATAAACGTAGTAAGAATCAAGTTAAATTCAAAGCAGAACTTGAATGTGATCTTATGATTGTTGGTTGGGAAAAAGGTACTGGTAAGAATAAAAATCGTCTTGGTGCATTAATTTGTGAATCAGCAGATGGTGCTATTCGAGTAAATGTTGGTTCAGGTTATTCCGATGAACAAAGAGATATTTTTACAGTAGACTATACAGTAGGAAAAATTGCAACAGTTAAATATAATGCTCGTATTCAAGATAAAGGCGGAAACGTAGAAAGTTTATTTCTTCCGACCTTCATTGAGTTGCGAGAAGATAAGAACGTAGCAGATAATAGTAAGCAAATAAAATGAGTGTTTATTCTTCAAGATCGTTAGATGATATATTGTATAGAATGGGTAAACGTAGAAATTCTTTACAATCTAGACAAATTAAAAAAGATAAAAGAATTGGTTTAAATAGTTATACATGGGATCATCCAAAGATGAGTAATGAGCAAGTTTTTATGGCAGCAACAGATGCAGAAGATGTCATTGTATCTGAATTTTTACTTGACAAGGCACTGCATCAAAAAGATACACAATTCAAATCTATGCATTTGATGTGTTCACTTAATGAATGGAAACGTTACGTTCAAGACCACACTAAAGATCGTATTCGTATTTTTCAATCAGGTGAGGA
>Ga0214923_10007616_pt1 | contig 11758 bp, 13 predicted proteins | sample LL1510_MetaG_FD_177993 | JGI IMG/M metagenome (GOLD analysis project Ga0214923, IMG submission 177993) | Freshwater microbial communities from Lake Lanier, Atlanta, Georgia, United States - LL-1510 | ecosystem: Environmental > Aquatic > Freshwater > Lake | place: USA: Georgia | collected... | reverse complement strand
TTGCTTTATTAGATAATACTAATTTAACTCTTTTATTAATTGATTATAATGATATTATAAATTATGCTAATATAAAATCCACTTATTATGAAATACTTGGACGAGAAACAAACTTATTTGTAATAACAAATTCGCAAAATGTTATAGATGAATTACAAATTGATGATAATAAATATATACTATTATGTAAATTGGATTATTATAATGAAGTAATATTTACTATAGTATTACAAAAATTGGCATATGAAATTTCTATTGCTAAAGGATTAAATCCAGATAAACCACGAAATTTAGCAAAAGTTGTAACTGTTGAATAATTTAAGTTTTTAAAATTATTCAAAAATTATTCAAAAATTATTCAAAAATAAATATTAAATAAGAGTGGCATTATTGCTAGTGTTATTGTTGTTTTTAAATGGAGCAATATATAAATATTCATAAAAATGCTGTCTTACAATATACATTAAATAAGTAGTTGGATCCCAGTCACTACAATAATTATTTTTTATAGTCATTGGCGACATATGTTGATTAAATTTATTATAATATATACAAGCATCTTCTGGTGTTTCAAAAATTTTATTCATATATCCTATATGTCGACTTTTATAATTCCATTCCATTTTTTGTACTTCTAAAATATAAGGCATGCTTTATAATATATTAGTATTAACTTTTTATTTATTAATTTATTTACTTATTTATTTTATAAAAAATTATTTTGTAGTCCCCATCTTTTTTTATGTAATGTATTTTCATAAACATTTGGTCTAAGTTTTGTATCATAAAAGGTATTTTGCGTATAAAAAATTTCATTTGCTGGATTTACAAATGTTTTAAAGTTAGAAATATTTATCATATATTCTTTTTGTTCAATAGTACTTACTTTAATAATATTTTTTATTGTGCTATCATCTGTTAAGACGTTATTTTCTGTAGTATGCTCGTTATCATTATTTGGAACAATAGTATAATTTATTTCATGTAAACTATTTAGATTATCATTTAAATTTTTTTTTAAATAATTGTCAGGTTCTCTGTTATTAATCAGTCTTTCGGCACTTTCATATAAATGAAGAACAGCTTTTGAATTTCGTGGGTAAAATTGTTCTCTATTAATAATAAATTCATTTAATAATACACGATCGTTCATAGCATTATCTTCTATGCCCCAACCCCAATTATTAGGAAATCCATTACATTTTTCAAAATCACTACCAACTATTGAAAAAATTCCACCCAATGTAAAAGTAAATCCATAAAAATGTTTAACAACACCACTTGTAGTAATATAATTAAATATATTTTTCTTTATAGGAACTGAATCTATATCATTAAATACAAAAGTTATATTTTTATAATCATTTGGATATTTTTTTTTCATAACCAAAAAACCTATATTTTTAGTAGCACCTCTATTAAATGGTCTTGAATCCATTTGATGACTGTAATATATTTCATAATCATTTTTATCATAATCTTCCATAATATATTTCATATAAACAGAAAAATGTATTTTTTCAACAATGCGATCTCTGTAAGGAACAATAAAAATAATTTTAGGAATAGTTTCCATTTAAATTATTATAATATATACTATATATTATAATTTTTTAAATATAATTTATTGAGTATTAAAGTATTAAAGTACTAAAGTATTAGTTGTATTTAAGTAAAATAGTTTCTGGTATTAAAGTTGTTTTGTATGCTTCTAATTTTTTATAACATTTATTAATTGTTACTTCACTAATTTTACTAACATTATTTATTGAATTTTTTGTAATGTTTAAATTACATACTTGCGATACAAAATATATAATACCGCCAGCAATAGAATGAGGCGTATTTTCAGGAATTAATCCCAATTGTTCAATTTTAAATGCTACAAATTTACACACATTTGTTAATTCATTATTAATATTTAATTTACTACAAAAACGTTCAATAAATGATGATGGAGTTGTTTTACTTAATGATGTAATATCATCATTTATATTATTATTGTGCTCAATTTCATTAATAATAGATAAAGCATTTTTACAACCTTTTGTTGCACTAGCATTATCTAAATTAAATATATTTGCTATTTCTTTAGCAGTTCTAGGATAATTATTAATTCTACAAGCAATATATATAGAAGCCGCAATAATTCCATCACGATTTAATCCTCTATATGTTTTTGTTTCTGAAATTTTCTTATGTAGTCTCATTGCTTCATCTATGATAATTTTAGGAATCCCTGAATTTTGTGAAATATTAACTATTAATTGAAATTCATCATAGCGCGACTTTTCTTTATATGGCATTGCCTGCCAATCTGTATATCTACGAATTTTATGCATCTCGTAACTTGATTTTCCCGGACATAAAACTTTACAACTATAAGAAGATTCTTTTAATAATGGATTAATGGGCATTCCACAGCGCGTCGGATCACTATGACTATTATCATCAGCACCATAAAATCGCAATTCAGCACTTTGATCTAAATTATCTTTATAAATAAGACCACATTTATTATTAGAACATGTTAAAAATCCATCTTCTCCTACAAATAAACTTTCATTACAATTGACACACAAATTATCATTTAGAAGAGCATCTTCTTCTTTAATATATACACATTCTATATTTACACTAGAGTTACATTCTTCGTCAAAAATATTCCATATTTTTTTATTATTATTTTCTTTTAATTTATTTTTTCTTGTTTCTTGCTTATTAAACTTTTGGTTTCTATTAATAAAGTTTTCATAATTGTATTGTGATGATTCCAACATTTAATTCTCACTATTATTAAATAATTTATTTTTAAACCTATTTATTTCAATTATAAATATTATTAATATTTATTAATGTTAATAATATTTATAATAAATATATTATTATAAATATATTTATTTATAATAATATATTAGTATATATATTAGTAATATGAATTTTTTAAGAAATATTTTTTCTAATTCAACAAAAACAGATGAAGATTTAGATTTATTTATAAATAAAAAATTTACATATTATTTAAATAATTCAAATTTACTATTAAATTTTGTTTCAGATTTTGAAGATTATAAAATTAGTGGAAGAAATGATAATAAAAGTAAATGTGATGAGTGCGAAAGTTTATATATATTAACTAGTGAAATTTTTGAAAATTATATAAATAGAGTTAAAATTCCATTTGATATACCTATATATAGTGAAGGTAAAGAAAAATCTAATATTAACTATAAAAATAAAGTGTTATATTTTTTTGATATAAAAGATTTAAATAAAATATTACAGTCAAAAAATTTAGCACGAAGCAGTGAAGACACTAAACTATTAAATAAAAAAAGAATATTATGTAAAATTATTTCATTAAGTTTTATTAAAATTTATATTATTATTAAAAGTATTTTTCAAACATTTAATAATTATGATTCATTAATTAAAAGTAAAACTACTACTTCAAGTAATTTACTTCAAGAAGATGAAGTTATTAATCCCACAAATGAATTTGGTGATACACAAGAAGATAAAGTTATAACAACAGATAATACATTTGATACTCCTCCAGAAAGTACTACATTTGATACTCCTCCAGAAAGTACTACATTTGATACTCCTCCAGAAAGTACTACATTTGATACTCCTCCACCAACTACTACATTTGATACTCCTCCACCAACTACTACATTTGATACTCCTCCACCAACTACTACATTTGATACTCCTCCACCAACTGCTAATACACAAGAAAATCCATTTATTACTGCTCCAACAGGTGATACATTTAATACTACGCAACCTAATACACAATCAAATAATCAATTAACTGGGGGTGGATTTTTTGATTTTCTTAATCCTTTTTTTAGAGGAAATGAAACTCAAAGAATTGAAGTCCCTCCAACAAATGAATACCAAAGAGTAACAAAACTACAAACATCAAATAATGTTTTTTATTCAATATTTGTAATATTATTTGAAAATGAATTAACTGCTAAAAATTTTACCGCGTCTAATTTAAATAATAAATTGGATACACTAAGTAATGAAACATTTATTTCCAAAATACCAGATATATTAGAATATATATATTCTAAAGATTTATATGAACCGGGTTCTAGCATTAAAAATTCAATAATATTTAATAATAATAATTTAAAATTTTTAAAATTAAAAACATCTGATACTTTAGAAAATGATGCCACATTTTATTTGAGAGAAATAGATGAAAAATACACACTAGATGATACTATAACATCAAAAGAAACAAAACAATATTTTTCACAAAAAAATCTTGAATTTATCAAAAATTATTCTGTTATTAAAAATTTTGATTTAACAATTTTGAGTATTTTAAGTAGTGTAAAAGGTATTTTACAAACAATGATAACTAATTATTTTAAAACTAGAAATACTTTATACGATTCAATAATAAAAAAATTAATAAAATTTAATCCTAGAACTAATGAAATAGAAAATATTAATCCAAATTTAACATATGAAAATATAGTAAAACTAACAAATCAAACTAAAACTATATTATTAAATTTACATAGTAATGTTTTTGAATCATTAAATAATATTATTACTAAAATTAGAGAGTCAATATTACGAAAATATGGTGATCAATTTGATAATATGACTACTAATGATACATATGAAGAAAATGAAACAAATCAAGCAGATTTAGTAGGTGGTAAAACAAGAAAAAAATATTATAAAAAACATTATAAAAAATATTACAAAAAACATTATAAAAAAACTAAAAAATATAAATTAAAATATTAAACTATTAAAAACAGTTAGAGAGATTTTTAATTAATTTGTAATTTTTCCAATAAACTATTATTATATATTAAATTTCCAGATGGTTTATATGATTTAATATCTTTATAGTCCTTACTTGATGAAGTATTTATATTTTTAACTTGCTTATTATTAGAAAATAATAAGTTATCATTAGCGTCTTTATTTTCCATAGCAGAAGTAATATTACTATTTTTATCATCATTATTAATAATATTACCATATTCATCAACAACATTACCTGTTTTCTTTTTTATTTCATTACGCACATATGTAGGAACCCAGTGTTTCCAACTTATAAATAATAAATTAGGATGCGTATATCTTACAATAAATCCATTTGCTCGCAATTTATCTATTGTGTATGCTGTACAATCTTTATAATCATATTTAGGTACACCTATTACCATTTCAGGCATTAAATACCAACAGCAATTATCATTAACTATATTTTTTGAAACAAATTTAATTTTATTATGTATTCTTTGTAATATTTTATTATAATTATTTAAAACATTTAAATCTTGTTGTTGCTTTTTATTATATAATTCATCTAAATTTAATTTTAAAGATTCGTCTTCATTATCTATTTTATTTGAAAAATTATAAAAAAAATCAGATGACATATTTTTAATATTTTAAAATATAAAAATATAAAAATATAAAAGTTTATTTTCATTAATTATTAATTTAATGAAAATAATTAAACATTTAGTTTTAAGCGGCGGTGGTCCAATAGGATTAGTAGAATACGGAGCATTAAAATATTTAACTGCTAATAACATTATAAATCTTGACAATATACAATCAATTTATACCACATCTATTGGAAGTATTATAGCATTTATATATATATTAAATTTTGATTGGACATGGATAGATGATTTCTTTATTAAAAGACCATGGGAAAAGTTAATAAATTTTTCTTATGGTACCTATTTAAACATTTTTTATGATAAAGGAATTGTTAATAAAAAAATTATTATTAATGCTTTAAAACCTTTATTTCTTGCTAAAGAAATACCATTGACTATTACATTACTAGAATTTTATAATTTAACTTCTGTCGAATTTAATATGTACACTTGTAATTTAAGTAGTTTTAAAAAAGAGAAACTTAATCATATTAATACACCAAATTTGGAATTAATAGATGCGTTATATATGTCTTCAAGTGTTCCTGTAATCTTTGTTCCATTATATATTAATAATTGTTATTATTTAGATGGAGGTATTTTTATAAATTGTCCAATAAATGAATGTATATTTGAAAAAAAATGTTGTTATGACGAAATATTATGTTTTACAAATGATAAAAGACAACCCATTGATATATCTAATAATTTTTATAAAGAAAATAATTATAAGCATGATTCTAGTAATTATCAATTAAATCAAGATGCTAATTTTTTTGAATATTTAATTTATATTATAAAAACATTGTTTAATAAACTTTCTATAATTGAAAATGAAAATCTTATTACAATTAAAAATAGTATAAATGTGTGCTTAGCCGAGCATTTAGTGGATTTAAAATATTGGTCTTATGCATTTAAAACAGAGACAGAGCGTGATTATTTAATAAAACTGGGCGAAAAACAAGGAGAACAATTTGTTAGCATGCTAATGTCTTTAAATGAACATAAAGATGAACATAAAGATGAACATAAAGATGAACATAAAGATGAACATAAAGATGAACATAAAGATAAAGATAAAGATGAACATAAAGATGAACATAAAGATAAAGATAAAGATGAAGAAAAAAATAAAGATGAACACGCTACATATATTAGTGAAGCAAATGTTGTTAAAGCAAATATTGAATATTAGTAATATACTAAATAAATATTGTAATTAGACAATAGATGTTTCTAAAAATTTTATCAAATTAGCCTTATTGGGTTTAGCATCATAATTATAAATTTCGTTTTTATAAATTAATTTAATAGTAGGATAACCTTCTACTTTATATTTATCCGCAATAGTCGAGTTTTTATCGCAATCTATTTTTGTTAGTGTAATTACATAATCATTTTTAGCATTTTCAGTAGCAATATGATTCTCAAATTTTTTAACTTCTGGTAATGCTTGTTTACAATATGGACACCATTCTGTATAAAAAAACAATATTAATACGTCATTGCTCGTGTTTTTGTCTCTTGAAGCAAACTCTTTATTTAATGAATGATTTTTTATAATACTATTTTTAATATAATTATTATATACAAAATAAAATACACCTGAAAATATTATAGCTAGTATTATAATTAGCAAAAGTGTTTTTTTATCTTTAATAATTCCTGTTAAAGCATTTTTTGAATTTTCTAAATAATTATTAAATTTGTGAGTTAGCATATGTTTTATATATGTTTAATAAATAATTTAATAAGTATTTAACATATTATTTTTAATAAGTATTTAACATATTATTTTTAATAAGTATTTAACATATTATTTTTAATAAGTATTTAACATATTATTTTTAATAATTATTTTATTATTAATTATTAGTAATATTATGGCAAAAACATATAAAAAAAATAGTGTTATAAAAAAATCTATGAAAAAATCTAAAAAAAATAATACTAGTAAATCAATATATAATAGTGAAGATTATAAAAGCGGAGATGGAATGTTAACAAGTGTATGGGGACCTAGTTTGTGGCATTATTTACATGTAATGAGTTTTAATTATCCAATTAATCCTACAAAAATACAAAAACAAAAATATAAACAACTATTATTAAATTTTCAATATACTCTACCTTGTAAATATTGTCGCATGAATTTAAAAAAAAATTTCAAAAAATTTCCACTAACTGACAAAATATTTGAAAATAGAAATAATTTTTCGCGTTATATTTTTAATTTACATGAACAAATTAATAAATTGTTAGGAAAAAATTCTGGTTTAACATATTGTGAAGTGCGTGATAATTATGAACATTTTAGATCTAGATGTACTATTGATAAACCAAAAATATTTAATTATACAAAAAAAAAAGAATTAAAAACTAAGGAAAAAGGTTGTACAACACCCATGTATGGTAAAAAATCAAAATGTATAATAAAGATTGTTCCACAAGAAGAAAAATGTAAAACGTTTAATATAGATAAACGATGTTTAAAACATAAATAAAACTAATATAATATTTTTTATATAATATTATATAATATTATATAATATTATATAATATTATATAAATGAAACATACTCGTTCAAAAAGATTTTCACGCATAAAAAATTTTGCTAAGTTATCTAAAAAAAAACTGTTAAATTTAGTAAATAAACTTACACGAAGAAATAAATATAGAAAACAAAGAGGAGGATGAGGAGAACCTATACTTGGAAATTAAATAATTTAATAAATCCAAAAAAATAATACTTACATGAAAATATTATGATAAAACTATTATTTAATAGATTCATAATATTTGAGACACAAGTATATACAAAAATATATTAATATATTGACTTATAATGCCAATATATTAAAAATTTTTTTTAAAATTTGGTATTTTTACATACCAAATGAACTAAAATCTGTTAATACGGGTCTTGGTATAAATTCAGAGTCTTTATTTTCTTGACTAGAATCAACTAATAATGGTGATTGATATGGCGGATAACTTTCTCTCATAAAATTTTGATTTCTATTAAAATTATTAGTATTAGAACTATTATTATAACTACTATTATTAGAACTAGTATTAGAACTATTATTAGAACTATTAGTGCTATTAGTATTTCTAGAGTTTGATACTAAATTATTACTTACTTCTCTAATAATTGTATTATTATCATCAACTTTAGCAACATTTTGGTTTAAGCACATATTTGATATCATAGTTGGTGATATATTTGGACCAAATAATGTGTTAGCATAATCTAATGGATTCATAGTATTAACAGGATTTACTATTGGATTAGAAGGTAAATTCATTGCTGTTTCAAAATTATTATATATTGGAGGAATATAGTTAGAACCAAAAGCGCCTTGTCTTAATAAATACAAATTAAAGTCATTATAAAAATTATTGGCTTGTGGATTATTTAAAATATTAGCAGATGCTTCTGTAGTTGGTGTTGGTGGTTGAAATATTTGACCATTCACTATAACATTTTCTCCATTTATCTTCATACTAAATTTTGATAATTTTTCATTACTTAAATCATAAAAATTTCCTGAATTTTCTATAAATACCATATTCATAGTTTTACTATTTGAAAGATCTGTTACTGGAATAGTACTTATATCTAACATAATAGTTGTATTTGCTCTAATATTTAGTAATGATATATCAGTTTCATTATTGTAATAACTTAACATTATATTTTGCGTTCTAAAATTATTCAAATTTCTATTTTGTAAAGTTACATTATTTGAACTTTCTAATATTAATCCAGTTGGCAAACTTGCTAATTTATATTTAAATCTGCGGGTGTCTAATGTATAATAATTATAACTAGAATCAATAGTACTATCTAAAAAATATCTTCTATTGTTACTATTAATATTACCAAAAGATTCTTTTACATTTGACATATTTACAAAAATAATACATGATAATATTACAAATATTAATAACATAATTATTAACAAATTATTTTTTTTAAAATTGAGATTCATATTATATTATATTAAATATATAATAAAAATTTTCAATATAACTTTAAATGTCTAAAATTATTAAATCTGTAAATTGTCTTGAAAAGAAATATAATAATTCAAATTTAAATATTATGGAAATTGGTATTGATGAAGCAGGAAGAGGTCCTATGTTTGGTAGAGTTTATAGTGCTGCTGTTATTTTGCCTAATAATGAAGAATTTAAATATGAATTATTAAAAGATAGCAAAAAATTTACTTCCGAAAAAAAGATAAATGAGGTTGCTGATTATATTAAAACTAATGCCTTAGCTTGGAGTGTATCATATGAAGATGAAAAAACAATTGATTCTATAAATATTAGACAGGCTACTTTATGTGCTATGCACAAAGCAATAAGTGAACTAATTAAACAAAATAATAGTATTGACAATTTAAATAGCAATGAGTGTTATTACTTATTAGTAGATGGTAATGATTTTAAACCATATACTTATTATTGTGAAGCAACACATATTATAAAACAAATTAATCATATTTTAATTGAAGGCGGAGACAATAAATTTTGCTCAATTGCTGCCGCGTCCATATTGGCTAAAGTAGAGCGTGATAAATATATTAGAGAAATGTGTATTAACTTTCCTAAACTAAATATTTATTATGGCTTATTAACAAATAAGGGTTATGGAACATCTAAACATATAGAAGGAATAAAAAAATATGGGATTAGCAAATGGCACCGCGCAACTTATGGTTGTTGTAAAGAAGCAATTATTAATGATGATGAATTTTATAAAGATTAAATAATCACTCGAAGACGCCTTGACCAATTAGTTTTATGCTCTTTAGTTTTAGACTTTAACTTCTTATTATGAATTAATAGTTGGCGCATTTTTTCTTGTTTATTTTTAATAAGTTCAATTGTCTTTTGTATTTCACTTAGTTCATTTGATAACTTTTGCTTCTTTGCTTTTTGCTTACTCTTAAAACTAGCATAATTCTTTTTATATGTTTCATAATTATAATCATCATCTGATTCTTCTTCATCTTCATCTTCATAATCAGGGTCTTTTGGGTCATCTTCTTCTTGGTCATCTTCTTCGGAACTATAATAATAATCTTCTTCTTCAGAAGTGTCACATACATCATTTACGTTATGATTATATGTAGTACTATCACAAATAGTATTAGAATTAGTTGAACTATTACAATCACTTACTAACGGCATAGCATGCTCCTTAAACGGACTAAATTGAACTTCCCAATATAACGGGTCATCATATACCATTACACATTTGTTATTTTCAATAGCATTGTAAAAATTCTGTGAACCTTGATTATTATAATAAAATTCTACCTCAATTAAAGCATAACAATAATTATATTTGTCTTCAACATAATATTCTGGTTCAAGGTGTTTAAAAACTTGGACATTCTTAATCTTGGCAATATTAAAATCTTCAAAATACTTAATAATAGTAGGAATATCTTGATAAACAACATAATCCGGAATGTAGAGCATTTTATTTGAAAACATAGTAGTCATAATATAATAATTTAATTGTTAAATATTAAAATTTTGAAATCAATTTTTTTTTATATTTTTTATATTTTTTATATTTTTTATATTTTTTATATTTTTTATATTTTTTATATTTTTTATATTTTTTATATTTTTTATATTTTTTATATTTTTATATTTTTTATATTTAGGAATAACCAATAACTAACAAATTTTTATATATTTTTAATATATTTTTAATATATTTTTAATATATTTTTAATATATTTTTAATATATAAATATGCCAACACCTGAACAATTTGATGCAGCTTTTGAGAGAGAAAAACAAGGTATATTACTTGCTATTGAGAGAGCTAAAGAAGCAAATGAAGCTGCGTTAGCATCATTAGGAAAAGGAAAAAAGCGTATTACAAAATTGCGTAGAAAAAAAATGAGCAAAGGTAAAAGACGAGGAACAAGAAGAAGAGGAATGCGTTCAAGAAAACATTAATATTAAATTTTTCATAATATAAATATATTAAATTTATATATTAAATCTATATTTAATATATAGTATGCGTAAAGTAACAAAAAAAAAAGATATAGCAAGAAAAAGAAAAACACAAATAAACATAAAACAAATTAAAGGTAGAGGCAAAGAAAGTTATGAGCAAGTTGTTGATAAATTTAAAATAATTTTTGGTGAAAAGGTATTTAGTAAAATATTATACTATTCTAACCCAAATTATATTCAAAAATTTATAGATTTATTAAATATTGAGAGAAATAAACCAAAGAATAGCAATTTAAACAATAATGAACAAATTACTAATATTTTACATCCTGCT